>MDTA01055622.1_pt1 | contig 13652 bp, 16 predicted proteins | sample 811151 | NCBI WGS metagenome assembly MDTA01 (sample SAMN05326648, study PRJNA326480) | marine metagenome | isolation source: seawater | place: Indian Ocean: South | collected 2010 | reverse complement strand
TTGGGGCGTAGCCAAGCGGTAAGGCAGTGGTTTTTGGTACCACCATCCTAGGTTCGAATCCTAGCGCCCCAGCCAAAAATATGTTTTTTATAAATAATATTAAAAAAATTTTATTTCCATTTTATAAAGATAAAAAAATTAAGGAAATCTTTAAAATACTAAATACAGATAAAAAAAATAATGCAATGTTGGTAGGAGGGTGTGTTAGAAATTTTTTAAATAATGAAAAGATAGGAGATATTGATATTGCAACTATTTTTACTCCTGAGGAAGTAATTAAAAAATTTTCAAATACTGATTTTAGTATTATAAAAAGTGGTATTGATCATGGAACAGTAACTTTATCAAAGGATGGTGAGGATTTTCAGATAACGACGCTAAGAGAGGATATCTCAACAGACGGCAGACATGCAAAAGTATCTTTTACCAAAGATTGGAAAGTAGACTCTGAAAGAAGAGATTTTACAATTAATGCAATTTATTTGGATCAAAATGGAAAATTGTTTGACCCTCAAAATGGAGCCCAAAATCTAAAACAGAAAAAAATTAATTTTATAGGCGATCCTCAAAAAAGAATAGAGGAGGATTACTTGAGAATTTTAAGATTTATTAGGTTTTCTATTCAATACAGGGATTTTAATAAAGAAGACCAGACTTTAAAAGTTATTCAAAAAAATCTTAACGGCATAGTAAAAATTTCCAAAGAAAGAATTTTTAGTGAATTAAGCAAAATTATAATTTTAGAGAATATTAGTGATATTTTTTCTGATAAAAAAGAGCTGTATCAGATATTTAAAGTAATTTTTCCCGAGTTCAAATATATTGAAAGAATAAAAAAAGTGAACCAAGATGACTATAAAAAATTCATTAAATTTGAAAAGAATTTATTGTTAGCTTTATTTTTAGTAGATGATACAGATAACCATATTTATTTTGCACACAAATATAAAATTTCTAATCATCTAAAAGAATATCTTAATTTTATTCATACGCATTATAAGCTTGCTCAAAAAAACAAAAATTTTTTTGTTAAAGATTTAAAAAAAAATACTTTTTATCACGGAAAAGAAAAAATGAAATCTTTAGCTAAATTTCATTTTTTATGCAGCTCCAAGATCAAATATGAAACTATTGATGATGTTTTAGAAAAAATTACCTCAATTAATATTCCGAAATTTCCAATTACAGGAAAGTATCTTTTAGAAAAAGGGTTTAAAAGTGGAACAAAGGTCGGAGAAATCTTAAAAAAAATTGAAAATCGATGGATTGAAAATGACTTTGATCTAAAAGATGAGGAGTTACAAAAGTTAATAAAAAAATATAATTAAATATATTTTACTTCTAAAATTTCGTAATTTTTTTCTCCCGAAGGTGTATTCACAGTAATCAAATCTTTGATTTTTTTTCCAATTAAAGATCTTCCCATAGGGGATTTGTAATAAATTAAACTTCTCTCAATATCAGCTTCATCTTTACCAACAATTTTAAATGACTTTTTCTTTTGGCTTTCAATATCTTTTACGGTGACGGTCGACCCGAAAATTATTTTACCATCATTTTCTATTTTACTCACATCAATAACATTTGCAGTAGCAATAATATTATTAATATTTAAAACTCTGCTCTCGACGTGACCCTGTTGTTCTTTAGCAGCATGATATTCCGCATTTTCCTTTAAATCACCATGAGCTCTTGCTTCAGCTATTGCAGCTACGATTTTCGGTCTTTTATTATTTTTTAAATCTTCCAGCTCATCTTTGAGTTTTTTAAGTCCCTCTATTGTAATTGGTTCTTTTTCCATTTATTTCCATTTTGCTTCTGGAGGAAGAGACATAAAAATTGCATCAAGATTTCCACCAGTGTTGAGACCAAATTTGGTTCCTCTGTCGTATAATAAATTAAATTCTACATACTTTCCTCTTTTGATCAATTGATCATCTTTTAGTTTATTGTTCCATTTAGAAAAGACTTTTCTTTTAATTATACTTTTTGAAACATCAAGAAAACAAATACCAAGTTCCCTTATAAACTTAAAATTTTTTTTCCAGTCCTTATAGAGATAATCAAAGAAAATTCCCCCTATACCTCTTGTTTCTTTTTTATGCTTTATATAGAAATATTTATCACACCACTTTTTATAATTACTATAGTTTTTTTTATTGTTTTCACACAAAGTTTTTAGTCTTTTATGAAGAAATTTTTTTTCGTCCAAATCTATAAAGCTTGGCGTAACATCCATTCCTCCCCCAAACCAATACTTTGAGGTTATAACAAATCTTGTATTAAAATGAATAGCTGGCAATTTAGGATTTTTCATATGAGCAACAACTGATATTCCTGAAGCCCAATAAGAGTTACTTTTTTTTGTTCCAGGAATATTTGATTTAAATTTTTTTGGAAATAAACCCTGAACTGTTGATTGATTAACTCCAACTTTATCAAATACCAATCCATTTTTCAAAAGATAGTATATTCCCCCACCGTCATTAACATTTTTCTTTTTCCACTCGTTTTTTTTAAAAAATTTGGGTTTTAACTTTTTTTTCTTAGAAAATTCTTTCTCAATATTTTCAAATTCTTCACAAATTTTATTTTGCAAAAATCTAAACCAATCACTCACTATTTTTTTTTGAATTTCTTGAGTTATTTTCATATTGAATATTTTTTTGTGTTTATAACTAGCTAAATCTTACAATTATTTGCAATTCGTGTGTCATTCTGGCCTCTGGCAACTCTTTTAAATACTCCTATTTTATATTAGAAATCGATATTAATATAATTTTATGGATAATTCAGGAAAAAAACATAACAGAAGAGATTTTCTTTTTACAGCTACCTACACTATTGGAGCAGTGGGAATAGGAGCTACAATTTGGCCATTTATAGATCAAATGAATCCAGATAACTCTGTTAAGGCTTTAGCAACTACAGAAGTAGATATAAGTCAAATTCAACCCGGAAAATCAATAACAGTTCTTTGGAGAGGTAAGCCAGTATTTATTAAAAGACGAACAGAAGCTGAAATTTCTGAAGCACAATTAGTTAGTTTAGATGATTTAAAACATCCTGAAAATGATAAGGATAGAGTAAAAAAACCTGAGTGGTTAGTTATGATGGGCATTTGTTCTCATCTTGGGTGCGTCCCTCTTTCAGATAAGGGGGAATATAACGGGTGGTTTTGTCCGTGTCATGGATCACATTACGATACATCTGGAAGAATTAGAAAAGGTCCAGCACCAACCAATATGGAAATTCCAAAGTATGTTTTTGTTGATGATAATACAATTAAGATTGGATAAATTTTTATGAGTGAAAACACATATACGCCTAAATCAAAATTTGGAAAATGGTTTAATGATAGATTGCCTTTACTATCATTAGCTTCACATTTAACAGATTATCCCACTCCTAAAAATTTAAATTATTGGTGGACTTTTGGAGGCATACTTACTTTCTGTCTCTTATCACAAATTATAACTGGTTTAGTCTTAGCTATGCACTATGTGGCCCATGCGGACATGGCTTTTAGCAGTATTGAACATATAATGAGAGATGTAAATTACGGTTGGTTAATTCGTTACATTCATAGTAACGGAGCGTCGATGTTTTTCCTTGCAGTTTATATACATATTTTCAGATCTCTATTTTATGGATCATATAAATCTCCAAGAGAAATAATATGGATATTAGGAATGCTAATTTATCTTTTAATGATGGCTACAGCTTTTATGGGATATGTTTTACCTTGGGGACAAATGAGTTTTTGGGGAGCTACTGTTATAACTAATTTATTTAGTGCCATTCCATTAATAGGTGACAGTATCACTACTTGGTTGTGGGGTGGCTATTCAGTGGATAATCCAACTTTAACAAGATTTTTTAGTTTGCACTATTTATTTCCTTTTTTAATTTTAGGTTTAGTAATTTTACATATTTGGGCATTGCATGTACCTGGAAATAACAATCCTATTGGTATTGATGTAAAAAAACCTTCGAAAGATACCGTACCTTTCCATCCATATATAACAATTAAAGATTTATTTGCACTGTTATTATTTCTTATAATCTTCTCAGGTTTTATATTTTTCGCTCCAAATATTCTTGGACATAGCGATAATTATATAGAAGCAAATCCTCTGGTTACGCCAAAACATATTGTTCCCGAATGGTATCTACTTCCTTTTTATGCCATTCTAAGATCAGTACCCGATAAACTTGGTGGAGTTATACTTCTTTTTGGATCAATATTTATTTTAATGGCGTTACCTTGGCTTGATAGCAGCAAAGTTAGATCTTCAATCTTCCGACCACTAAACAAAATATTTTTTTGGGTATTAGTAATCGATGTATTAGCACTAGGATATGTTGGCGCTATGCCAGCTGAAGGTTTATATCTACTAATAGCTAGGGTAGGTACAATATATTATTTTGCACATTTTTTAATTATATTGCCAGTTCTAAGCAAGGTAGAAAAGACCCAACCATTGCCGCTAAGTATAACCGAACCAGTTTTGACTGGTATGCCTAAAGCAGAACTTATAAAAAGTGATAAGCCAGATGTATAGAGCAAAAGAAATTTCTATAATAGTACTCATCTTTTTTTTTGCATTAATTAGTTACTCTTTCGCTGAAGAAATAAAAATACCAAAACAGAATTGGACTTTTAAAGGTATTACAGGAAAATTTGATAGAGCTTCTTTACAAAGAGGTTATCAAGTATACACAGAAGTCTGTTCATCTTGCCACTCAATGAATCTTTTAAGTTATAGAAATCTTGGAGAACAGGGAGGGCCAGAATTTTCTGTTGAACAAGTTAAGGCAATAGCAGCAAACTTTGAAGTTACAGATGGCCCCAATGATGATGGCGATATGTTTACAAGACCTGGAAGGCCTTCTGATAAATTCGTTTCACCTTATCCAAATGTTAAAGCAGCAATGGCTGCAAACGGGGGGGCTTACCCACCTGACATGTCTGTTTTAGTCAAAGCTCGTAAAGGGGGAGCAGATTATATTTATGCAGTTTTGACTGGTTATGATGAACCACCAGCAAATTTTCAATTAGAAGAAGGTGTCTATTACAACAAATATATGGATGGAAATAAAATTAAGATGTCAAATCCGTTATCAGATGATCTAGTTTCCTACTCAGATGGAACTAAAGCTTCAGAAGCGCAAATGGCAAAAGATGTAACAACATTTCTAACTTGGGCAGCCGAACCAACTTTAGAATCTAGGCATAAGCTTGGTTTTAAAGTTATTATCTTTCTTATAATTCTCACAACTCTGGTTTATTTTAGCATGAGAAGATTGTGGTCAAGGATTGACCCTAAAGAATAAGACATCACCATCTTTAATATAATAATTTTTACCTTCTACTTTTAGTTTTCCATTTTCCCTCGCTTTTTCGAAACTTCCATATTTTTCAAAATCGCTAAAAGAAACTACCTCAGCTCTTATAAAGTTTTTTTCAAAATCACTATGAATAACACCAGCTGCTCTTTGAGCGTCTGTATTTTTCTTTATTGTCCATGCTCTTGACTCCTCTGGTCCAGATGTAAAAAAAGTATTTAAATTTAGCAAATTGTAACCAGTACTTATTAATTTATTCAGTCCAGTCTTTTCTAGACCAATATTTTTTAAATAATTTTGCCGCTCTTCAGGCTTTAATTCTATGATTTGACTTTCTATATCTGCGCAAATAGTTATAAACTTTTGGTCAGGGTATTTTTTAAATAAAAGATCTGTATATTTATTTCCATTTTTTACACTTTTTTCATCCACATTGCATACAATTATATAGGGCTTAGTTGATATTAAACCTATTTCCTTCAGGAATTTTTTACTTTCAATATCGGAATTTTCTTCTAAATTTTCATTTTTATTTAACTTATCAAGGGCATTCTCTAGTAACACAATTTGCTTGTCTGTTAATTTTTTTTTAAAATTTTTTTGGAGTTTTTTCTCTATTTGATTTATATCTGCCAAAAGTATTTCGGTTTTTATAGTTTCTAGATCATTTATTGGATCAATATTTTTATTAACATGCTGAATATTCTCAGATTCAAAGCATCTTACCAAATGAACCACTGCATCTACTTCTCTTATATGCGATAGGAATTTATTTCCTAGACCTTCACCCTTGGATGCACCTTTCACTAGCCCTGCAATATCAACAAAAGTTATATTGGCATTAATTGTTTTATTAGATTTTGAAAGTTCAGAAAGTTTTAAAAGTCTTTTATCGGGTACATTAACTATCCCAATATTTGGATCAATAGTGCAAAATGGAAAATTAGCAGCCTGAGCGTTTCTAGATGAAGTTAAGGCATTAAAAAGTGTAGATTTACCTACGTTAGGCAAACCAACTATACCACACTTAAATCCCATTCAAATTTTGATTTACCTTGCTTGAGAATAAGTCCATCTCTTTATTGATAAGTGTGGGAATTAATTTCACAATATTATCTGTTACATCTTTAATTCTCTCTTCTTCATTTTCATTAAAATCTTCTAGAACATGATTATTAACCTTACCCTTTTGTTTTGGATGTCCAATTCCAACTCTTACTCTTGAATAATCTTTGCCAATTGATTTATCAATAGATTCTATACCATTATGACCAGCACTGGTCCCACCAAATTTTGCTTTAACCTTTCCCAGATCAATGTCCATATCATCGTGAAAAACAATTACGTCTTTTGCATTAATTTTGAAATACTCGATTAGTTCTTTAATACAAACTCCAGAATTATTCATAAAAGTTAAAGGTTTAATTGCATAAACTTTTTTATTTTCAATATTACCTGTAGTTAAAAGTCCTTTAAATTTAGGTTTTTGTTTGGAAAGACTGAATTGTTCATTAATAGCGTCTATAATTTTAAAACCAATATTGTGTCTGTTGTGACTATTATTTGGACCAGGATTTCCTAAACCTACTAGCAAAAGCATATAATTTTATTTTTTATCCTGGGGTTTTTTTTCAGGTGTAGCCTTTTTATCTCCCGATTGTTTTTTATCAGCGGCGCCACCTTCTTTTCCTTTTTCATCTTTTTTAGCAGCATCGCTCTCTTTGGTTGGAGCGCCAGCCTCACCGCCTTCAGTTGCGGCAGCAGCTTCACCCTCAGCACCTTCCGCAGGTGTTTCCTCTGCTGGTTTTTCTGGCTCTTTGACAATTGTGGGAGCTGCAATGGTAGCTACGACAAAATCTCTATCAGTTATTGTTAACTCAGTATTTTGAGGTAAATTAACAGACGAGATCCTTATACTTGCACCAATGTCCAAACCAGATAAATCAACATCAATATCATCAGGTATATTTTCTGCTTGGCATTTCAGTTCAATTTTTCTTCTAACAATATTTAAAACTCCACCTTTCTTTAATCCGTTACATTCTGTATTGTTTTTAAATTTTACCGGAATTTCTAATATAATTTTTGATCCTTTCACAACTCTCATAAAATCAATGTGAGAAGGTCTCTCAGATGTTACATGATAAGTAACATCTCTAGGTATAACTTTTTCTTTGTTTCCTTCAATATCAAGGTCAAATACTGTTGAAAGAAAGTTTTCAGATCTTAATATGTCTTTTATAAATTTTTCTTCTATACTTAATTTTAAATTTGGGCTTTTTCCTCCATACAAGATAGCAGGTATTAAACCTTTTGTTCTCAAAGTATTTAATTGACCTTTCGTTTTTGTTTCTCTCTTAGCTGCTTTTAAATTATTTATCATTTGAATAGTGCAATTTACCCCAACTTTGAAATAAAACAAGCTTTAATTGAATAGATCTGATACCGATGTTGAGTTTGAAATCCTTTTGATGGCTTCAGCCATAAGAGGTGCAATGGATAACACTTGAATTTTACTGACATTTTTTATTCTGTTGGCGTTGTCAATGGTATCAGTAATTATCAATTTTTTTATTTTAGACTTTTTAATTTTATTTATTGCATCTCCACTAAGTACGGCATGAGTTATAAAGACATAAATATCTTTAGCGCCTTTCTTTTTTAAAGCTTCTGCAGCATTAACTATTGTTCCTCCGCTATCCATAATGTCATCAACAATAATACAATCTTTATTTTTAACCTCACCTATTATATTCATAACTTGAGATTTTCCTGCTTGCGGTCTTCTTTTGTCTATGATTGCTAGATCTGCATTTATTTTTTTTGCTAACCCTCTTGTTCTTTCAATTCCACCTGCATCTGGTGAAACACAAATAAAATTTTTACTTTTTATATTTTTTTTAACGTATCTAGCAAATATTGGAGAGGTGAATAGATTGTCTACAGGCATATCAAAGAAGCCTTGAATTTGCCCGGCATGCAAATCTACTGTTACAACTCTATTTGCTCCCGCATTTGTTATAAGATTAGAAACAAGCTTTGCGGAAATAGAAGTTCTAGGAACCACTTTTCTGTCTTGTCTTGCATAACCAAAATAAGGAATTACTGCAGTTATATTTTTTGCAGAAGATCTTCTTAATGCATCTATACACAAAAGTAGTTCCATAAGATTATCGTTGGCAGGCGTTGCAGTAGATTGAATAACAAAAACACTATTACCTCTAATATTTTCATTTATTTCAACGTAAATTTCACCGTCGGAAAAATTTTTTATATTCGTATTGACTAACTTTAATTTTAGTAGTCTGCAGATACTCTTGCTCAGCGAAGGATTACTTGTTCCTGATAAAATTTTCATTAGGACAATTCACTTATACATCCATTGAACTGTGTTTTCAATTAATTTTGTGTAGCAATTTTTTTAATTGTCGATATGCATCTTCCGTAGTCATCTTGACCTAACTTTTTGGCCCTTCTATGGCTAAAGTATTCATTCTTTGCAGCAAACGTATCAATTAGTACATTTTCTATTTCCAAAACACCTAAATCTTCAAACTTTTTGTTAACAAATCCTCTTAAATCAAAATTAAAAGTATTTTTACCACTTTTTAAAAAAAACGACTCATTTTTTTTTGACTCTTTAATAAACTCAGAATAAAAATCATTTTTTACCTCATAATTTTCTTGTGAAATACATGGACCTACTGAAACAACAAGTTGTTTTATGTTTCCCCCCATTTCTTCAAGTTTTTTTAAAGTGTTTTCGATTATTCCTTTAATTGCACCCTTCCAGCCCGCGTGTATACAGCCAATAATTTTATTTTTATTCTCATAAATTAGAATTGGTATACAATCTGCTGTAAGAACAGACAGAACGATACTGTCACTTTTCGTTAACATTGCGTCACAATTAATTCTTTCTAAATTATTTTTATCATCAATAATCTTGACCTGATTACTATGTGTTTGCCTCATTAACACCAAGGAATTTCTTTCAATATTAAACTTTTTAGAAACAATATCTAAATTTTTTTCTATATTTTCTTTTTTATCATTACTACCAAAGCCACAATTCAAACTTTCATATATTCCCTCCGAGACTCCATTTTTTCTAGAAAAAAAACAATGTTGAATATCTTTATTTTTTTTAAGATTTTTAGAATAAAACATTATCTAAATGCCAATGAAAAGTTACACTTTTTATTTTTTGCAAAAATTACTTTAAAATTTTTACCCATCATTTGAGGGTCAATTAATCTCTTAATTCTTAAGTGCAAATTTGATTTTTCCTGAGCATTCATCTTATTGCCAGCAATCTTTACACGTTCAATTATTCCCATTCTTTGAAGGAATTCACTTTGACTCACAATATTTTCTACGGATAAATTATTAGAACTAAAATATTGTTTATATAAACCAAAATTTACTAATGAGGTAATATCTGCATTTCCTATATTCTTATTAATATCATTAAATCTATGTTTCATAACAGATTGTAAAGTATTAATATTATTTTGAAATTCATAACCGTAGTCTATAAAAAGTACACCACCATTAAATTTTTTTATTTTTTTACAAATTACATCTAACTCTTTAAAACCATATTCTGGATATTCAATAATCCCATTTTTGTTAAGAAGTCTATAATTTTTAAGTTTATTTATCTGTTTTTTTATAGCTTTTTTAAATATAAAATTTACTCTGTTTTTTTTGTAGTTAACATATCTTTCAAAAACCTCATTATTTATTTTTTTAAATTGTTTTATAGGTAGAGCATCCAAAAACTCATTTCCAAAAAATATAACAGGACCTTTTTCAATTTTTTTTAAGTTTTTAATCCATGAAACTTTTTGTGAAATTATTCTTTTTTTTTGAATTGCTTTCAGCCTGTCACTTTTTTCGTAAAGCATAATATTAATAGAATTTAAAACATCTGGAAAATTTTTAAGTGTCTTTAATAAAACTAAACAAAAATCTCCATTCCCAGGTCCTAATTCAACGAAATTTAATTTTTTTGGCCTTTTTAAACTTTCCCAAAAGCTAACAAGCCATATTGATATCATCTCACAAAAAATATTTGAAATATTCGGTGCAGTTACATAATCACCCTTTACTCCAAATGGATTTATATTTTGATAATAACCAATATTTTTGTCATATAAGACCTTTTCCAAATATGTGTCCAATGACATTGACTTTGTCTTTAAAAAAATTTTATCTGTTTTGTTCATGAAAAATAATTTTTGAAAAAAGTAATAAACCAAATATAATCATGATAATGCTTAATAAAGATCCCATACTAAAATATTCAAAAATATATCCCATGTGTTCATCAGGCTGCCTGAATTGTTCAGATATAATTCTAAATGTTCCATAAAGAATTAAAAATAATGAGGAAATCAAGCCATGACTAGTATTTTTTTTTATTACTAAAAAATTTAAAATAATGAATAAAACTATCCCTTCTAACAAAGCTTCATAAATTTGTGATGGATGTCTAGCTAAATTATCAATTTTAGGAAAAACTATACCCCATGGTTTTTCAGTTGGTGTTCCATATAATTCTCCATTTATAAAGTTAGAAATTCTGCCCAGAAATATACCTATTGGAGCAACACAACATACTGTATCAAAATATATTTTATAATTTAAATTTTTTAGATTTGAAAAAATATATATCCCGATTATGACACCGATCAAACCACCATGGAAAGACATTCCACCATTCCACAATTTAAAAATTTCTAATATATTTTTTATGTAAAAAATAGGGTCATAGAAAACTACATACCCAATTCTTCCACCAACGATTACCCCAATGATAATATATACAATTAAATCGTCAAAATTTTCTATATAATTATTTTGGTCTGAGTCTGCAATTTGTTTTCTAATAATTATTTTGCCGTACCACCATCCAGCTAAAATTCCAAAAATATACGCAAGCGAATACCATCGAATTTGCAAAAATCCAAAATCAATTAAAACAGGATCAAAATCGTGTATCATCATTTTTTTATTAAATTTATCACAATTGAAATTAAATTACTTATAATTTAAACTATATTAATGAATAATTCTCAAAAAATTCTCAAAATGCTATCAGGCTTGATCGAATCAGGAATATTAACCTCCAATGACATAAAAAAGGAACTCTTAACATCTTTAAAGTTTAAAAAAGAAGACTTAGTAAATAAACTGGACTTAGTCAAAAGAGAGGAAATTATTGTATTAAAGAAAATAATTGAGAAACAACAAAAAGAAATTAATAGTTTAAAAAGAAAAAAAAAAACTAAAGGGGCAAAGAAATCTTAACTAATAATCCCTTTTTTTTGCTTTCAGACAGAACAATATTTCCCCCATGTGATCTTACTATATCTTGCGCAATAGAGAGGCCCAAACCAACCCCTGATTTATTAAGCCCTCTACTTTTATCTATCCTATAAAATGGTTTAAAAACATTTTCATACTCACTTTTGGATATTCCTGGTCCATTATCTCCAATTGTTATAATTGCTGAGTTGACGGATTTTCTTAATTCTACAACAATTTTATTTCCATAAGAAAGTCCATTTTCTACAACATTTGAAATACATCTTTTTATCAAGTTTTTTCTGCCTTGTACTGTAATTTTTTGATTTGCAATAAGTTCATATTTATCCAATTCAAAATTTTTAAGTATATCAATCAAAATATCTTTTATATCAACATCAACATAATCTTCTTGAGATTGTGATTTTGTATACTGCAAATAGTCATTCAGCATTTTCTCCATTTCATCTATGTCCAAAGCCATTTTTTTAGCAGTATCCTTTTTATCCATCATGGCCAATTGAAGCTTTAATCTTGTAAGGGGAGTTCTTAAATCATGACTGATACCAGACAACATCTCTGATCTTTGGGTCAAATGCTTATTTATTCTCTTCATCATTTTATCAAATTCAAGAGTTGCTTTTCTAATTTCAGAAGCACCAGAAGGCCTTAAATCGTCCACTCTTTCTCCCCTGCCAAATCTTTCTGCTGCTTTAGATAGTTTTACTATTGGTCTTGTTTGATTTCTTAGAAATAGTATGGCTATAAAAATTAAAACTACAGATGGAACCACTATCCACAAAACAAATATCCTTACAGATGAAGGGGCAATTTTACTTTTTGGAAAAAAAATTTGAATAACTTCTTGATCACTTTTAATTCTTAAGTCGACCAGTTCGATATATGTAACAGTATCAAACCAATAGTCATTACCAAAAACTGGTTTCATTTCTCTTCTTAAAGATCTATCCATAGGACTGAAACGCCTATCAGATTTAGTTTCGGGAAGTCCTTCTCCTTTATTAATATTAATAACAAAGTCAAAGTTTTTTTTATAAAGGTTTGTTAAAAATTGAACATCTTTTGTCTCTTCAGATCGATATGCATCAAAAAGTGTTTTTACTTCGCTAACAAGAGATTTTGTCATTCCTTTGTTTGCCTTTATCCATACACTATCAAAAAATACTATAGTAATTATTAGTTGAAGAATAATAATTGGTGAAGCTACGATTATTAGCGCTCTATAAAATAATCTTTTTGGTAGAAATTTTTTTAGTAAGCTATTTAACCCATAAGACATATCCAGACCCCCTTATTGTTTGCAAAAATTTAGGATTTTTTGGATTTAATTCAATTTTTTTTCTCAGTCTCGTAATCATCACATCAATTGATCTTTCCTTTGATATTTGGGATATTTTTCCAATTTCAGACCGAGAAAATATTTTACCTGGAGAAGCAAGCATTTTTAAAAGAACTTTTTTCTCTGTAGAATTAATCTTCTGTACTCTTTCCTTTAATTTAATCGTCATTTTGTTTAAATTTAATTCAGCATCACCTATTCTGCTTGATGCCAAAACATCTGGTGGAATATTTTTATTTATAATATTTTTAATTCTTAGCAAAAGTTCTTTTGGCTCAAATGGTTTTCCAAGATAGTCATCTGCTCCCAATCCTAAGCCATGTATTCTATGTTCTACTTCTCCTTTAGCGGTGAGTAATATTATAGGAATATTTCCTGATTCTTTGATCTCTTTTGTAAGATCATAGCCATTTTGTCCGGGCATCATCACATCCAAAACCATTAAGTTAAAATTAAAAATTTCTATTTTTGATTTAGCTTCAATCGCATTAGCCGCAGTTGATACGATAAAACCATTTTCATTTAAAAACTGTTTGATAAGTAATCTTATCTTATCATCATCATCGACAACTAAAATATGAAATTTATTGCTTTCCATTAATTATTTTTTTTAAAACCTCTTTAAATTTTA
>MDTA01076574.1_pt1 | contig 13654 bp, 15 predicted proteins | sample 811151 | NCBI WGS metagenome assembly MDTA01 (sample SAMN05326648, study PRJNA326480) | marine metagenome | isolation source: seawater | place: Indian Ocean: South | collected 2010 | reverse complement strand
TGAAGCTATGTTGTTAAAACAAGCTCAAGAATTAGAGTTAGCAAGATCAATAACAGAGATAGAAGATGTAGTAACTGCTAGGGTTCATTTAGCCATTCCAGAGAAGGAAGTTTTTATTAGAGAAGAATCACAGCCAACAGCATCAGTTTTTGTTCAGCTTTCTAGGGGCAGAATTTTAGGAAGATCTCAAGTTGAAGCAATTGTTCATCTTGTGTCTTCTTCTGTACCAAAATTAGCAAAAGAAGATGTGTCAGTTATAGATCAAAATGGTTCACTTTTATCAAACAGTAATAAATCTGTTACAGGTAAAAATACAGAAGCAGAATTAGACCATAGAGTAACTATGGAAGAACTATACAGAAATAGGATTATTAATCTGTTAACTCCTATCGCAGGTCCTGGAAACATAAACGCTCAAGTTAACTTAGATATTGATTTTACAAGAAGTGAAATTACAGAAGAATTAGTTGATCCAGACGGAAATGCAATTAGAAGTGAACAAAATACTAGAGATTTAACTACTGAAGCTCCAGCAAAAGGTATTCCTGGTGCTGTCGCAAATACTGCGCCACAAGAACCAAATCTCGAGGGAGAATTAGCAGCATCAGCATCTGGTGAAAATTTAAAGCAAAGCTCATCATCAGAAGTAAAAAATTATGAGATCAGTCGAACTGTTTCCAGTACTAGAAAACCCTCTCATCGAATACAAAAGATAAATGCTGCGGTGTTAATTAGAGACCAAGTATCCATAGATCCAGAAACTGGATTGGAAACAATTGTTCCAATGAGTGATGAAATTAAGACAAAAATTGAAAAACTTGTTACAGATGCAATTGGCATTGATATAAATCGTGGTGATAGTTTGACCGTATCAAGTTCACCATTTACAACAACACTTGAAGGAGTTGAAAAAACTTTTTATGATAGTACATGGTTTAAATCAACGATAAATCAGTTTGCAATGATTTTAATCCTAGCGATAATTATTTTAGGAATAATAAGACCATTATTATACAGAATATTAGTACCTACTACTGCGCCAATTGGAACAGCGGCTGCAGAAGATCAAGAGGTTGATTTAGATACAGTTGAGGTAGGCGAGGGTGAAAGTTTGGAGGACATTAAGGCTAAACTAAAACCAAAGAAACAAACAATTTCTGCCGATATGCTCGATACAGCTAATACTTATGATGACAAAGTAGCAGTTGTTAGAATGATTGTTGCGGATGAAGCTGCAAGAGTTTCTAATGTATTTAAGAGTATGATGCAAAAGGATATGGAAATGTTAAACTAAAAACTTTATTATTATTTATATAAAGTAAAATATCATATTTTAGGGAATTTAAATAAATGGCTGAAGCAGTAGAAAATATAAATGAAGAAGAATTATCAACCTTCGAGAGATTAACTGGAACTCAAAAATCTGCAATTTTAATGATGTTGCTTGGTGAAGATGAAGCTTCTGAAATAATAAGAAATTTATCTCCTAAAGAAGTGCAACATCTTGGTACTGCGATGTACTCTGTTGAAGGATTAGATCAAGAGACAGTTAATGCGGTTTTGGATGAATTTTTAGCTATTATTAAATCTCAAACCGGATTAGGTTTAGGTGCTGGAAATTATATTAGAAATGTTATGAATAAAGCATTGGGTGAAGATAAAGCAGGTTCAATTTTGAGTAGAATAGCTCCTACAGCACAATCACGGCCGATTGATATTTTAGATTGGATGGATGCTAGGTCTATTGCTGAACTAATTGTTGATGAACATCCTCAAATTATAGCTCTTATAGTTTCTTACCTTGATCCAGGTATGGGTGCAGACGTAATCGGTTTATTGCCTCAACCAATGCAGCCGGAAATAATTAAAAGAATTGCTACCCTTCAAACAGTTGGATCAGAGGCATTGAAAGAACTTGACATGGTAATGCAAAAAAAATTTAAAGCAAACACTTCTCTAAGAGCAGCAAAGGTAGGTGGGGTTGATGCTGCAGCAAAAATTATGAACTTTACAAAGCAAAATATGGAAGTTCGAATTATGAAAGACATTGCAAGAGCAGATAAAAATTTAATGCAAAGTATTCAAGAAAGTATGTTTGTTTTTGATAATCTTATTATGTCAGATGATAGATCACTGCAAACATTACTCAGAGCAATTGATACAGAATTATTAGTAATGGCTCTAAAAGGAGCAGATGAGCAGCTAAGAGAAAAATTATTTAATTGTATGTCAAAAAGGGCTGCTGCGAATATTGTTGATGAAATGGAAGCTCTTGGACCAGTACGTTTGAATGATGTTCAAGAAGCACAGAAAGAAATAATTAATGTTGCTAGAAGAATGTCTGATGAAGGTCAAATAGTTCTTGCTGGAAGAGGTGGAGACGATTTTGTCTAATTTTAATTTAAAAATAAGCAGAGAAAATAATGCAGCAAAATGAAATTACACAAGAATTATCTGATGAAAAAATTGATATAAACGTAGCTATAGATAATAGCAAAATATCAAGTTTATTAAATGCTGTTAATTCTGCAAAATTCAAAGATTCTGAAATTTCTCTTAACAAAGAAGAAAAATTTATACCAAGAACCCTTGTTGAAATAGCTTTTGCATCAAAAAATAAAAATGAGGATTTAAATTCAGAAGATAAAAAAGTTGAAATTCCTGAAGAAACTGAAGTTGAAAATAAAACCCAAGAAAAAGAAGTATCAGTTGAAATTCAAGATCAAAACACTTTAGAAAAAAGTGATGACAACACAGAAAATTCTTCATCAACCGTAAATATTAAAGAGATAGAAGATACAGCTTTTAAGGATGGATATGAAAGGGGTTATGAGGCTGCAAAAAATGAAAATTTGAGTCCAGTGATTTCAGAAAAGCAAAATGAATTAAAAGAAAAAGAACAACAAGAAAAATTTGAAATATTAAAAAAATTTAAAAATCATATTGAAAATGCAATTACAATAAATTCTATTAATGATAAGCTTCTTTATAATTCTATCGAAAATGCAATAATCAATTTAGCAATTGAGAGATCAGGAAGTAAAATCAGAGAAAATCCGCTTTCTTTTGCAAAAAAAATAAAAAGATTAGTCAATTTAATAAAAGGGAATACTGATTTTCCAAAAATTTATCTTAATAAAGATGATTTTGAAATTATGAAATCTTGGATTGATAATAGTGATACATTTAAAAATTGGCAAATCTTTCCTAAATCAGACTTATCATCAGGAGATATTTTAGTAGATTTAGATGGAGTTGAAATAGAAGATATATTGGATGTTGCAAAATATAATAATAAAATGATAAGAGCAAAAACAAATATAAATCTTGAGCAATCTGCAGAAGGATTGGAAACTGCAGAAGTAACAGAAGCAACAGCATCAGCAGAAACAGAGACATCCGAGAAAGTTTCTGAGACAAAAGAAACCATTGAAGAAAATATAAATCTTGAGCAATCAGCAGAAAATTTGGAAACTGCAGAAGTAACAGAAACAACAACATCAGCAGAAACAGAGACATCCGAGAAAATTTCTGAGACAAAAGAAACCCTTGAGGAAGATTTAAAACCAAACATTGATGATGAAAAATAGAAAAGATAGAAATTAATTATGATATTTTAACTAGTTATATTTATTACAAAAGGTTTAAAAATTGTCTTTATTACTTCAAAAAATCAAAAATAAAATTGATAGGTTTAATCCAGAAAATGTTGTTTCATTCAGTGGAAGGGTTAGTCGTTTTGATGGCCACATGATTGAGTGTGATGGTTTTCCAGCCACAATTGGGACTTTGTGTGAAATAATAGATGATAATAATGGTAGTATAGCTGCTGAAATAATTGGTTTTAGAAATAATAATAACCTCCTTTTTGTTCATAAAACTGGAGCAAGAATAAGTGTTGGAGCAAAAGTTAAAGTAGTTGATGAAGGTTATTTAATTCCTGTAGGAGATCAACTTTTAGGAAGAGTTTTTGATGGGATTGGAAATACCTTAGATAATAATAATGATTTAGATCTTGCAGAAAAATGGCCCTTAGAGGGAGTAAAAATTAACCCTTTGTCAAGAAAACCAGTTAAAAATAAATTAGATGTTGGAGTAAGAGCAATCAACTCTCTTTTAACTGTAGCTCAAGGCCAAAGGTTAGGAATTATTGCTGGGTCAGGTGTTGGAAAGTCAATTTTACTAGGTATGATGACAAAGTATACAGAAGCTGACGTAGTTGTAGTTGGATTAATTGGAGAAAGAGGTAGAGAAGTAGGGAATTTTGTTAACCAAGTTTTTTCTTCTTCCACAAAAAATAGAACAGTTATAGTTGCAGAACCAGCTGATAGCTCTCCATTGTTAAGAATAAGGGCAGCGAATAGAGCAACTGCTATTGCTGAATATTTTAGAAGTAAAGGTAAAAACGTTCTATTAATAATGGATTCATTAACTAGGGTTGCACATGCAAGAAGAGAAGTAGGTCTAGCTTTGGGAGAGCAACCAACATCTAAAGGTTATCCGCCATCAGTTGTTTCATTAATTCCAAATTTAATAGAACGTTCAGGTACAGGTTTAGAAAATGAAGGAAGCATAACTGCATTTTATACAGTCTTAGCTGATGGAGATGACACAAATGATCCAGTAGTTGATTCTGCAAGAGCAATTTTAGATGGACACATATTATTATCAAGGCAATTAAGCCAAATGGGGGTTTATCCAGCTATTGATGTACCTGCATCAATTAGTAGGGTAATGAATGATATTGTTGATGAAAAACATCTACTTTCTTCTCAAATGTTTAGAAAATATATAACATTATATCTTGAAAATAGAGATTTAATAATAATGGGGGGGTATACTCCAGGTCAAGATCAAGATTTAGATCATGCTGTTCAGTTATGGCCTAATCTCATTGATCATATAAATCAAAGTTCTCAAGAAAAATCCTCTTTTGATGAGTCGATTCAAAATTTGAACAAATTATTTGAAAAATAGGAAAATGTCATACAAAAAAAGTTTTGAAAAATCCAAAAATTTTAAAAGAATGGCTTTAAAAGACAAATTAATTTTAAATAAAAAAATTAGTTCACTTAGCATTTTGTCAGAGCAATTAAGAAAAAATCAAGAAACAAAAACGAAATTAGAACAGCTACTTTTAGATGAAACAAAGGTTAATACATTGTCTTCAGGTTCAATGTTATCTTCTCAATCATGGGTAAATAATAGAATAAGAGATGAGTTGAAATTTACTACAAACAAATGTGAGAATATTCAAGAGGAGTTAAATACTCTCAAAAAAGATTTTTCTTTAATTAATAGAATGTATGAAAAGAAAAGAGAAAAAGCTAAAAACTATGCTATTGAAGGAAAAATAAAAAAAATAGAAAAAGATGATATCGAAACAATGAGTATAAGAGGTAAAATAAAAGGTATGTAAACATTGTTTAAAATGGCATTCTACTTGCATTCTCCTAATAAATTTTAGCTAAAATGAGTAATATTAATGTCAAAAATACCTATTACAACTGGTTCTGATTCAAAGTCAGGAAATTTATCATTATCTAAGAATAAAGATAATGCTGCAGCAAATTCTTTAGACAATATCTTTGAAAATATTTTTGATTCTACAAGTCAAAATCTATTTATCACTGAAAATGTTGAAAAAAAAATAATTAATAATAGTGAAAAAGATTTATTAGTTAAAAATAACAAACTTTCAGAGGATATTTCTGCTGAAATGTTATCTGAAAATACTGATACAAGCAATATTCATAAAATCTTTGTGAAGAAAATTACTAGTACAAATCAGAATGTTCTACTAACAACTTCAAATGATAAAAAAGAAAAGATAATACAGGAAATGGACAATGATATTTCAGATTCCGAGGAACAAAATGAAGCAACTGTTGCTATTTTTAATTTTTTTATATCTGATGATTTAAAAAGAATTGAAAAAAACAATACAAATTATTTAAATCAAAAATTTTCCAAAAATAAAAATTTTCTTAAAAATCAGAAAAATACAAAAGTTCACTTGAACAATTATTCACTTGATACAAAGTTTAATGATATAATTGACAAAAATAATGTTATTAAAAATGCCAATTTAAATTCCGAAAGAATTAAATCAAAAGATTTTTTAAATTATGAAGTGATAAATAAAAATAAGTTGAAAACTAAGAAATTTTCTGAAGAAATAGATTTTATTAACAAAAATATAATTAAAAATAAGACAAATAAAAATGATCAAATTTTCAGTGTTAGTAAATTTAAAAACGAGAAACTAATTTTGCATCAAAACTCTAACAGTATTGATACAGAGAATATTTCTGATGAAATAACAAATGAGCAAATGTTAAAATCAAATAATACTTCTCAAAATAATAACAATATTTTTTCAAGTAATAAAAATGTTTCAAGTATTGTAGCAAAAGAAATTTCAAATTCACAAACTAATTTAAAAACTTTTTCAAATTTAGATGAAAAATGGTTAGATTTAATTGATTTAAATAATGATGACTGGACAAATAACTTGTTAGAAAAAATTGAAAAAAAATTACTTGATGGTAAGAACGTAATGGAATTTGAGTTAAGACCAAAAAACTTAGGAAAATTGAAAGTTGCAATTTCTATGTCTAAAGAGAGCACTAATATACAAATGAAAGCTGAAACTCTTCAAGTAGCTCAAATAATAAATGATTCCGAAAATAAACTATCTCAAATGTTTGAAAATTCTGGAATAAAATTAGGTTTTTTGAATACCTCTGCAGGTAATAGTCAAAATATGAATTCTAACAATAAAAATTTTGGAAATCAAAATAATAAATCAGAATTAAGTACAAATGAAGAAGATAACTTAAATGTTGATGATACAATTTTAGATCTTGATAACAATATAGTAAATATTAAGGCTTAGTAGAAATTAAATTTACTCTCTGGAGGAACAAAAATGGCAGAAGAAGAAAATACCGAACCAAAGAAAAAAGGCGGGCTAGTTAAAATTATTATAATGGTTGTAGGAGCTTTAATGCTAATTGGTATTGGGCTTGGAGTTGGTTTTTTCATATTTGGATCCTCTAAACCTGATCCTTCAGAGGAGATCGAGAGTATAATAGAGAAAAAAATGGAAGAGGCAGAGGCAGAAAAACTTGCAGCAGAAGAAGCAGCGAAGGCAGAAGCAAATAATAAAGTTACTAAGGAACCTCCTGAAGTAGATAAGTTTGTAACAACATATTTTGAATTCCCAGGAACATTTACAACAAATCTTAAGCAGTCAAGGAAATTTTTACAACTTGGTTTAGGTGTTTCCACTCAATATGATGATACTGTCATGAGCAAAGTAGAGCAGCATCAACTTGCTTTGCGATCTGAAATCTTAAATATTATGAGTGAATTTTCTGAAGATGATATTCAAGGTAAAGTTGGTAGAATGGCCTTAGCTAAAGCGCTAGCTGATGGCATTAATTCTAGATTAGTTGAATTAGAGGACTTTGGTGGAATAGAAGAGGTGCATTTTACATCTTTTGTATTACAGTAGGGCTAAATAGGTAGAGTTTAATGGCATCAAAAAAATTAACAAGTGATGAAGTTAATGCTTTAATGGAAGGTCTGCAGAGTTCTTCTCAAACTGGTGCTGCTGTAGATGTAGCAACTTCAAATGAAGTGAGGCCATTTGCTTTTGGAGAAGATGACTTATCATTAATGGGAGATTATTATGCCCTAAGGCAAGTCAATGAGAGATTTGCAAGACAAGCAAGAAGTGTTTTTTTACCAATGCTTAGAATACAACCTAGAATTACCTCATTTCCTCCAGAAGTTAAGACATTTGATGAGTATTGTTCTAGTATAGATACTTTTATGAATTTAAATATTTCTAGAATTGAGGAATTAAGGGGGCAAATGTTGCTTGCCATTCAACCCAAATTTATTTCTACTCTTACTGCATCATTTTATGGAGGGATGTTAGAAAGTACAATTTCAAAAAGAACAGAATTTACAACAACTGAAGACAGGGTTATTGAATTAGTATCAGAGGGTTTAAACAATGCCCTTGAAGATTCTTGGAAAGATTTGCTTAAATTATCATTTTTAGAACAAGGAAGAGAAATTAATACACAATTTGCATCTCTAGTAGATGGAAGTGAATTGGTTATAATTTGCTCTTTTGTTGTGCAATTACCTTCATCTGAAGCAGATACCATAGATATAGTTTATCCGCTTCAAACCCTTAAACCAATTGCAGCTCAATTAAGATCAAGAGTACAGGCAGATGCAACGGACGATGATGAAACTTGGAGAGAAAAAATGGAAAAAGCAGTTCTTAACGTTCCACTTAATTTAACAGCACTTTTAAGTGAGCCAATTGTTTCAGTAAATAAAATAAAAAAATTATCTATTGGGGATATCATACCAATTCAAGTAAAAGATGGTATTACAATAAAAATTAAAGAAAATCCCATATTCGCAGGTGATATGGGAGAGTTAGCGGGTAAGTCAGCTATTAACATAAGAAAAAAATATTAATCATTCTAAAACTAGAAGGGTACAAAAATGGCAGAAGAAACTCAAAATGAAGAGGAAAACAAAATAGATGAAAATGCGGAAACGGCATCCGGTTCAGAGGAAAAAAATGAAGAAAATTCTAAAAAAGATACCGCAGCAGAAAATCTAAGAGTGTTAGAAAATGTTGAAATACAATTGACTGTTGAGGTTGGTAATACTCAACTCAAAATAAGAGACTTATTAAGGTTAAATGAAGGGTCTGTAATTGAATTAGATCGACTTGCAGGTGATCCTCTTGATATACTTGTTAATGGTACAATGATTGCAAAAGGCGAAATTGTTATGGTTGGAGAAAGATTTGGTGTAAGGTTCACAGAAATAGTTGATCCTGAAAAAAGAGTTGAAAATCTATAAAAATTAATTTTTCTGGTCAAAATTTTGACATTGTTAAAAACTACTAAAAACTCCCTGTAAACTTAAGAAATTTTATTTGGCATACATTTTGCCTTTACCTATATGGTAATAGGAGAAATTTTATGTATGAAAACATTATAAATTTTGAACAAATAATAACAATAATTATATTTTTATCTCTTTTATTAGGTGGTTTATTTTTTTTGAGAAGAAAAAGTAGTTTTATAAAAGCAAAACTTAATGAAGGAAAAAGAATATTATTATTAGAAGATAATCAGATAAGTTCAACAGAGAGAATAAAGTTATTTTTAATTGATAACGAAAAGTTTGTAATTTTAACCTCCAAAGGTCACCCTGCTTCAATTGTTCATATAAAATCCAAAAAAAGTAAAAATAAAACTAGGAAATCTAGACAAACAAATAATGATTTAGAGGATTTAAATTTAGAAGCAAAGACTTCCAAACAAATAAAAGAAAATGATGACACAATTTTGCTAAAAAAATCATTTAGTGATGATAAGATTGCAGACCTTGAATCTCTCCAAGATTTCTCACAAAAGTTTAAGAGTTGGAGAGAAAACAAATGAGATTTCAATTGTTTAAAGAAATGTTTTTAAGATTTAAATATTTTAATATAAAACTATCAATTTTATGTTTAACTATTTTTGTCCTATTTTTTAATTCTGCAATAGCTGAAGACACATTAGCCGGATTGACTGGAGGTCTACCAGCTTTAACTCTTATTAACAATAGTGATGGAAGTAGTTCTTATTCTCTTTCTCTTCAAATTTTAGCATTAATGTCAGCCTTAACTATACTTCCTTCTTTAGTTCTAGGTATGACTTCTTTTACAAGAATTATAATTGTTCTATCAATTCTCAGACAAGCAATGGGAACACAACAGACTCCTCCAAATCAAGTTTTAATTGCTATTGCACTTTTTTTATCTCTATTTATTATGGCACCAACTCTTACGAAAGTTTATGAAAAATCAGCCGATCCTTATATTAATGGTGAAGTTTCAGCAATTGATGCATTAAGCACTGCAAGTAATACCATGAAACAATTTCTTGTAAAAAATACAAGAAAAAATGATTTGAAAATGTTTTCTGATATAGCTAATAAAGGAAGTTTTGATAGTCCAGAAAGTATACCTTTAACAATTTTGCTACCAGCATTTATAACATCAGAGCTAAAAACAGCTTTCCAAATTGGTTTTTTATTATTTTTACCATTTCTAGTTATTGATATGGTTATTGCTTCTGTTTTGATGTCTCTTGGAATGATGATGTTGAGTCCAATGCTTGTATCTTTACCTTTCAAATTACTACTATTTGTATTAGTTGATGGTTGGTCTATGACTGTTGGTTCATTAGTTGCAACTTATTCTGCATAGGAGGAATAATGATAGAATTTGACACAAATGTAGAATTTTTACGTTTAGCATTTTATCAAATAATAATGATTTCAGGTCCTCTTCTTGCTGTAGCATTAGGAATTGGTCTTTTTATTGGAATAATTCAAGCTGCAACATCTATAAATGAGATGACCCTTAGTTTTGTTCCAAAAGTTGTTTTAGTTCTATTGGCTCTAGCATTACTATCCAATTTTATGCTTATACGCTTAACAGATTATTTTTTATTTATTTTTGATCAGGTTACACAAATTGGATGATATCGGAATATGATTGAAATACCAAATATTGTATTACAGGGAATGAAGGGTTTACCTGGAATTGGATTACAAGAAATTACTGATTTAATGTCAAAGTTTATAATTTGTTCTCTTAGAATAGGATCCTTTATTATTGCGGCCCCATTTTTTGGGGGAGCTTCGGTTCCATTGCATGTAAGGATAATATTTACAAGTCTAATAGGAATTCTAATTTTGAATTTTGTTCCAATCCCTAGTTTTCAAGATTTTTCAAACTTACAAATTTTAAAAGTTATTATAGTTGAAATTTCAATTGGATTATTTTCTGGATTGATAATGTCAATTTGGTTTGCTGCAGCAGTTCTAGCAGGTGAAAAAATAGCTCATTCTTCTGCTTTAGGTTATGCTGCACAAGTAGATCCGGTATCAGGAATGCAATCTCCTGTTATTGCTATGATTTTTTCAATGCTTTTAACAATTTGTTTTCTTACATTAGACGGTCACTTAGTTGTTTTACGTTTAATTATTGAAAGCTATCAATATATTCCTATTGGAATGATGCCATTATTTGGACCAATGATAAATGGTGTTATTGAAGCGGCAAAATCAATGTTTTATATTGCTGCATTAATAATGCTTCCAGTTGCTATAGCTATGTTGTTAATAAACACTGTAGTTGGTGTAATAACTAGATCAGCACCTACTTTAAATTTATTTTCATTTGCATTTCCACTAACTATTTTTGCTGTTTTTGTAATAATTTATTTTTCTCTAAATAGTATCTCACTTACTTTAAGTGATTTAGTCGATGCAACAATTAATAATATTAAATTTATATTAGAAGAGGCATCAAATGGCTGAAGAAAATGATGACGGCCAGGAAAAAACCGAAGAACCCTCGCAACGAAAAATTGATAAATCTAGAGAAGATGGTAAAGTTTTAACTTCAAAAGAAATGTTTATCTTTACTTCTATTTTTACAGCAATGGTTTTAATGTTTTTTTCAACCATGATTTTTCAGACTATTTTAGGAAAATGGTTAAGTTTGTTCTACTTTGACTATCCAAGAGATTTAAATAAACAAATAATTGAAAAATTTTCAGATATAATAAAATTAATGATTTATCCAATAATTTTTATTGGGGTTCCACTTATGATAATTACTTTAATTACACAAGCTGTAGTAGGTGGTTTTAATTTTGCTCTAAAAGCAGCTCTTCCGAAAGCTAATAAGATGAATCCACTTAAAGGACTAAAGAGAATGTTTGGAATGAAAGGTTTAGTGGAATTGGCTAAATCATTACTAAAACTAATTTTACTTTTTTCTGTAGGATTCATAATTTTTTATTTGAAATTACCAAATTTAATAGAACTTTCATCGAGGAATATTGGAACAGCTTTATCTTATTCTATAAGTGTTTTTCCAGAAATGTTAGGTGCGCTTTCAGTTGTATTAGCCATTATAGCAATGATTGATTATTTATATCAAAAATTTGAACATAACAAATCTCTAAAAATGACTAAACAAGAAGTAAAAGAAGAAATGAAACAGACAGAGGGTTCGCCTGAAGTAAAAGCTAAAATTAGAAGAATGCAGCTTGAAACATCTAGTAATGCATCAAAGCAACAGTCTGCTTTAAAAGATGTACCTGATGCAACAGCAGTTATCACTAATCCAACACATTTTGCTGTAGCTCTAAAATATGATATTGGATCAAAGGATGCACCTAAAGTTTTAGCTATGGGTAGAGGTGGAGTTGCGCAAGAAATAATTGAAATAGCTAAGAAATCAAACGTTTCAACTTTCAGTTCACCATTACTTGCACGAGCTCTATTTTTTACAAGTGAAATTGGAAGTGAAATTTCTGAAAAATTATACCAATCAGTTGCAATAGTTTTAGCTTATTTATATAAAATTGACAATGGAGAGATCCATGATGAACCAAATGTGGATATACCAGATGAATTAATTTTTAATGAAATGGGACAAAAAGTGAAAAAAGACGATTAATGAAAAACCAAGATCCAAAAAATAGAAAAAGAACAACAAGTGATATGATAAGCACAGTATGTTTTGTTGGTGTAGGACTTGTACTGGGATTAAAAGCAATGGACTTTTATGAATTAAACAATTATGTGAAAAGTTTTAGTTTGATTATTTGTTCAGTAGCATGTTTTTTAGGTGGTATGAGACATATTATATCTGATATGGTATACAGATACAAAAATAAATGAAAAAAAACGTTAAAAATTCTTTAAACTGCAATGGTTGTTCGTATTTTTTTGTAACTTACGATAAGTTTCGTCCATGGGGTTGTAGAAAATTTGGTTTTAAAGGAAAAAATCTCCCTGCTCAGATAGTTTTTGCGACTACTGGCATGCAATGTGCATACTTTTTGAGTAAACCAAAAATCGACAAAAAAATTACAAATGAAACAGTAAATAAGGTTAATATTGTTGATTTAGAAGGTTGATTTACATTAAGGTTATAAGGATGACAAATGTCAAACGAATTAAATTCAGTTCAAGAAAGTGTAAAATTAGCTTTGGACGCAGCTGATGCAGCAACAGATGTTACTGCAGAATATAGTAAAGTTAAAAGAGATCACAACAAATTGGAAAGAAAAGTGTCACAGATTCATAAATATACAAACATAACTTTTGTTACAGCAATGTTGACATCAATAGTATGTATAGTTTTTTCAGCAATTCTCTATTTTCAGACTCTTGGTGAACTTAAGATGATGACTACTACAAATAGAGAAGGATTAGTTGTCTTTGCTGAAAATATTGAGAAATTAAATACAGTTCTAATTGATTTAAGAGGATCGCTAGAAAAGCAAGAGGAACTGGTTAAACTAAATAAAGAAAGTTCTGTTAAAGTCACTGAAATGATGAAATTAGTATCAAATACTTCTAAAGAAATAATTAGTAAAATAGATATTAACTCCAAAAATAATGAAGCAAATAATGTAAAATTTTCAAACAATCTTTCAAAAAAGATACTCGATCAAACAAAAGGTCAAAATAACGGAATTTCTGTAAAATTAGCTGGAATTGAATCTAAATTCACTAAATCAATAAATGAAATTGAAAATAAAAT
>MDTA01120882.1_pt1 | contig 13655 bp, 1 predicted proteins | sample 811151 | NCBI WGS metagenome assembly MDTA01 (sample SAMN05326648, study PRJNA326480) | marine metagenome | isolation source: seawater | place: Indian Ocean: South | collected 2010 | reverse complement strand
GCGAAGACCCCCGCCGCGAAGACACCGGCTCGGACGCCGCAAGATGTGGGGGCGGCAAAAGCGCGGGCTGCTCGTAATCCGTGGTCTTCTGCGGCCAAATCGAGTCCGGCCCCTGAAACTCCTAAACCTTCTAAAACTCCTAAGACGCCGGGTCGGTTCGTGCGATACGCGAAGAGAACTCCGGCTAGTATCTTAGCGTTTAACACCGCTAAAGAACTTCTTAGTCCTCAAGCTAGAGAAAGCACCCGCAAAAAATATTTTGAAGTCGGTGGAGAAAAAGAACCTTTAGCGGGAAAAGGATTCTTGGAGCAGTTTGGGAAGGGAATGTTGTCTATGGGGGTAAAGCCTGTGTCTGCTGTAGTGCAGGGACTCACAGAACTAAGAAGAGAACCAGAAGAAATAAATATCCGAACCCCCGAGCAAATAAGGGCGGATATGGACCCCGAGGATTTGGCGCGACGGGAGGCAATGATCGCTGCTTTTAAAGCGCGTAACGCTGCCAAAACTCCTAAAGCTCCTGAAGCCCCTGAAGCCCCTGAAGCCCCTGAAGCTCCCGAAGTTCCTCAAGAACCGTTGACTGGAAGAACCTTAGCGAAAGCCATGCGGGTTTCTTTTGAGCAGCTACAGAATAATCCTGAAGCTCTCCGTGCAAGTATGTCTGGTTTGAGGCAAGCTGCGATCGATGCGGGAATTGCAGATGCAGACAAGTTCAACCGCGTAGGCCGCAAGATGTATGCGGACTTTAAAAAACAACAAGAAGTCGCTGACACCGTGGACCCACGGTCCCCCGAAGCGAGCAACTGGGTGAAGACGCCGGGGCTTGATGCCCTTGCTGAAATGCAAAAGCGCGAGTTCGGGACTAGCACGGCGCTCCGTGGCTCTGTAGGTGGATTAAAAGATCCTTCTCGCAGACTTGGAACGAGGGCCGGAGACGCTAGACGACGAGCACGAGAACTAGAAAGAAGAGGCTACCGAAGAGAAGCAGGGCAGTTACGCGCAGCCGCAGCAGCGAGTGGGGAGCCACGTTTACAGTCGCAAGCCTATCGTGAGGCTGTTCGCGCCGAAGAGGAAGAAGCCCGCAGGAGAGCGGCGGCAAGAAGAGCAGCGGCTGTTAGGCGAGAAGAAGAAGATGCAGCTATAGGCCGCGCTTTTACAGATCAAATGGAGCAGACTTAACGGACGTATAAATGGCTGAGTTTTCTTACAGTGACGACATCGCCCCGCTCAAGGGCGACTTTTTTGGAATGAGACCGCTCTCACAACGAGAGAGTGATTATTTGATGGCGAGCCAGCGGAATACGCGGGCTGAAGAGCGAAAAGAAGAAATCGCGGAATTAAATTACCAACGTGCTGTGCTTGCTTTTGACAGGGCGCGTGAAGAAAGTGTCCGCCAAAAACAAGAAGCAGATCATCTGGGGCAGGTATCAGCTAATCTTTCTCAGATCGCTAATTCAGATATGTCTTCTTTTGATAAGGTGCGGAGTATAAATGACACCCGCGTCAGTTTGTTTGCCGACAAGCCAATGCTGGCGAATAGCGCGATGACGAATAGTTTGTTTCAATCTGCCTTGTCTTCAGTGCAGGCCCGAGAATCCCAAGACAATCGTTACCTGCCTCAGATGCAAGCACTGGCTCAACTTGGGGATGCAGAAGCAGCAAGGCGCATGGCTAATGTTGATGGCTTAGTGACCGAACAGGAAGACGCAATAATCGAAATAGCAGAAGCGCAGTCCAGAGCTAATCAACAAAAAGCAAGATCTCAATATGGGGCGAAACGGGTGCAAACCCAAACCGCAGATTTAAAAGCAGACATTTCGCTCATAAGGAAGTTTGGCGGCGAAACAGATTATATGCCTGATTCTGATGGAGGGGACGACGACAGAGTTAGTGTCGCTACACCGCTCGTTCTTAGTAAAGACGAAAAAGAACAAATGCAAGGCATCGCTGACAGGCAACTTAGAGGGGAAAAATATGCGCCATTGTTAAAGAAATACCTTGAGGTTAAGTTTCACGATGATGCCTCCCGTAAGAGCTTTCTTATTAATGCACTCAGTGAAAAAGCTATGGACCTGCTCGACTCCGTGTATCCGGTAGATTCTGATTCAGTTACAACTGGCCCGTCCGAAACAAACGCTGGCAAAGGATTTTTTACATAGCCTTCTAATTAACTACATATCCCATCGCATCTGCTATGTCAGAGCAAACTGATACCCAACCCACTGTCAATCCATTAGGATTCTCCGAATGGTCATCTGAAACTAATTTTGATGACCCACTTGAAAGTAGAGTAAAATACGGAGATTATCTGCGAGAGCAGTATGTTAATGCCGACGCATACACCCCTACTGTAGAGAAAGAAATCTCTATTGCGTTCGCACAGTCTTTGCAACAGGAAGGGTTGCTGACAGAAGAAAATGCGAGTGATGTCGAGCGAAGGATTTCAGCGATCCAAGGTGCAGTTTCTTTTGACCAAGAAGCTCGCAATATGCACCGCTCATTGTCGTCTACTGAAGACGCACAGACCTTGTCGGACTACTTGTCAGCCGCAGATGTGACCGACCCGTCGGCTGAATACGTGGAAGAATTACAGCCTCTCAAGGACAAGGCGACGGAGATTGTAAACAAGGAAAAGGATGCGCGGGCGCGGGCTATGATAGACGCGGGCGAAATCCCCATGGCTAAATTGTCTTCTGGGGAGCTTTTAGTAGGAGAAGCCACAGAGAGGATGGGGCTTGTTGCGGCGATCAAATCTTCTAAAGCGGGCGGGGTCACTATGGCCGACGCTATGGCGGCTAAAGCGCAATTGAGCACCCCCGATGGGTGGGAGATTCCGTTGTATAAAATTAAAAAGTTAACGGAGATTTATCGTCTACTTCAAGTAGAGCAAAAAGAAGACGAAGACTTTTCTCTTATTGTAGACGGGCTTTCAACAGAGCTTGCTGAGTCTGAATATGACGCTGGCGACCGCAGAGAAAAATGGTTCGATGAGATGGGGCGTAAAGGAGTAAATCTTATACGTAGAGTGCTAGGCCAAGGCGAAGATGTTGACAAAGAAAACGCTCGTCGCAGGGCGATAGAAGAAGCTAGAGGAACTAACATCAGGCAGCTTGCTGCAAAGTATGCGCTAAAGTTTAACCAACGCCCAGAAGAGGTGGAGATGGCGCTTAAACAGTTGTCTCTTGATAATGCGAACAGCAAACAAATGTTTGAGTTCCATGATGAAGATGACGAGATTGGTAAAAACATCAGATTTTTAGGGTATGGCCTCCCTTCTGTTTCACCACAAGCGTTGGTAAACAAAGACGTTTTTGACAAGGCTATAGCCGCTCATCCCGACATGAGCCAAAATGTTAAGGATGCTCTGGAGCGGCAACGGGTCAATTACCTTCAAGCGCAGTTTGTAGATTACAATAAACTACTTTCTCGAACCAGTGTTGCTGACGAATGGAACAAAGCCTTAATCACAGGCAGGGCAACGGGTGTTGAAGACTACCGGATTCTTGAAGCCTTTGTTGCTGATGAGGATAACTACAATGAATTTAAAGAGCGACTGTCTGGACTCGGAGCATCTATATGGCACGGATTTGGGCAAGTAATTCATGCAATCCCTGCCGCTTTGGGGGCGCAAGTGTCGAAAGATTACTTGGCTTCGGTGGCGCAGAAAAACTCTGACCGCCGACAACTGGCAGAAGTGTTTGGTGAAGAGTTTGGATTTTTGCAGGACGTTGGAGAAACTGCTTTTCCTATGCTCATGGATGTAGCGTTCACTGGTATGCTCGCACTGGGAACGGCCCCTGCGGGGGGCACAGGCGCTGTGGCTTATGCTTCTATGAAAGCGGGGGGTCGCACTTCGGCGTCCTTGGCAGGTAAAGGAGTTACGAAAGCATTATTTTCTAGTGTCTTCAGAAGAAAAGCGGGAAAGAGCATCACTGAACAGGCCGATGAACTTCTTGGCGAAGGGTTGATTAAAGGGACTAGGTCCGGCGCGGTTGATATTCTTAAAACCTATAACGGGAAACTAGCGTCTAAACTGGGCATTGCCCCCGCTGTTTTTATTCCAGCAGCGACTAGGTCAGGGTCGGCGACTTATGGCGCGGTGTATAACCAGTTGCGGCAAAACCCAGACATAACTGAAGAAGAAGCGCACGACAGGGCGCTTGGCTCCATGCTGTTAGCCGGAACCTTTACGGGTATTCTTACTTCTGCTTTTTCTGTTATTGGGAAAGGAGGACTTGAGGACGCTTTGTTGAAGGGGCTGACCTACAAGCAGATGAATACTGTTGCTAAAAGTGTTACTAACATGGTCGAAGGAGACCTATTGGAGGTGGCTGAAAAAGCCATATCCGAGACCATGAAAAAATATGCTTTCGGTGGGGTAAAAGGGCTGCTGAAAAACTTCAGAGACGAAGGGATTGAAGAAGGCATCGATGAGTTTGTTAACGGGCTGGTAACCGACGCAGCCTTGAATGAAAACACGCCATTTTTAGAGCGGCTGCAACAGTCATGGCACGCTGTTGTTTTGGGCGGCACAATGGGGGCGGGGGTTCCTGTAGCTCAATTTGCTCTCCGACCGTTAAAACCTGCTGCGGCAAGTGGCGCTCAAATGGGCGGAATGTTTGATGAGGTTTTAGAAAGTATGGCGCGTGATCTTACTGACAAAGGAGCACCCATAACCGCAGAAGTGCTTTCTGCGATAGCGTCTGACACACGCAGAAAAGACGCGAGGTTGTCAGTAGTTCCTACGCCGGAAGAACAACAAGACATCCTTGAAGAACAAAGTAAACAGAGACTTCTTCGGGGAGCCAAAGAAAGAGACGAAGGAGATGTTCCTCTTGCATCAGGCGTTACATTTGGAGAAAAATTTAGCCAAGAACTTGAAGCGTCAGTTAATCCTGACTCGGTAGCTGAAGCCGTAGCTGAAACATTGGCGAGTAGTGTTCCAGTTGTTTCTGGGGCGGACCCCAATACAGTTGAAACTAAGGGGAGCCTGATGCGGTCGTTGGGGATGCAGGTTCGAGAAGCAAGTTCAGTTGAGAACACAGACCACCAGTCTGTTCGTGATCTTCTCATCCCACCTGTCGCTGGCACAGAACCCGATTATTTTGAAGGTGCCCGTCCGCTTGCGCGTCAACTGATATTAGACCCTGCTCGTCAGAGTGAGGTGGATGCTATTGAGGCTTACTACACTGAGAGAATTGAAAAAGTTAATGAGGCCGAGGCTTTTTACAACAAAATGGACCGTGAAGCGCAGTCCTTTGAAATGGCGGCTGGTGCAGAATCTCCCGTCAGGAAAGGACTCCGGCGAGCAGTTCGAGAAGGAAAAGCAATAAGCTCCAAAGATGCCGCTGAACTAAGAGGACTGGTGTTTAAAGATAGGATTCTTGCACTTAGAAAACTTAAAATCGAGCAGTCGGTAGAGCAAGAAACGCAAGACTTACAAGAACTGTCAGAACCTGTTGAATCATCGGTTAATTTTCTTATCGATAGTGGGTTCCAGCATATCGTTACAATCCCCAAGCTGAAAAGGCTGGGCATCCCCGTTAATCAGCGGACTACATCCGAGCCGTTTCTACGCGCCGTAAACCGACGCATTGCCCGAGAAGTAGAAGAAAAATTTCCAAAATTAAAAATTACCAAACCAGCAAACGGTGCCGCAATTAAGTCTGTTTACGGACAAGGCCAAGTGTTTGTTGACCAGAATCAAGTGGGCCAGTTTGACAATGATCCGGTGGCCATGCTGACTTTGCTGGAACTCGGGACGCCTATCGTAGTTTCTGAAGAAGCCCTCGCATCCCCTACCCTGAACCCTGCTTTCCGGTTTACCCAAGTCGGAGAGACTACTGTGGTTTCTAACATCATGGTCCCAGAGTCACGGGGCCTTGTCTCTGCACTTACTCCTGCTGAACGTGCGCTTAACATCCGCCCAGATTATACGTCACTTAGTGAGTTGGTTAATACGGTTACATCTCTCCGTAGGCAGGGTATTCAGAACCCCAACGATTTAATTTCTTCTCCGTTTAACCCCGACGAAAAAATTACCGTCGAGGAAGCTATGTCGAGGTTGGAGCAGAGCGCAGACGTTACTGAATTTTTACAGCCAACACGGCGGGGCCTGACAGAGCCTTTTGCGGCTACTGCGGCTATCGAACTAAGACTCAGGGCGCAGGAAGCCTTGTTCAGAGGCGACACCGTATCTCTTGAAGGACTTGGTAACCAAGTTGCTAACCGTTACCAGCAAGAACAAGAAGCTCGATTGAAACACCAGAAAGAAGTCTTCATGTCCACGGTCTCTCCTGAGAACGCGGCAGAACTTCAGGCCGATCCCGACTTTAACCCAGAATCTGAAATTTCAGATACCTATACGGCTTACCCTGAAGAAGACCCTGTTCTGTTTTCTCCGTCGGAGCTTTCAGGTTTGTTCAAAGATGCCCAATCAAATGCGGTTGCGGCGATTACTGGCGATCAAGAACTTAGAACTCGGGTTGTTAATCTGGTTCAAAACGAAGTCTTTGGTTCGACTACTATTGATTTCGACCGCGTATCTAACAAAACCTTGTGGGGTTATCTGGTTCAGTGGATGGCGCAGGGTAATAGTCGATCAAATCCCGCCAGCATTGAGTTCCAAAAAGAACTAAAAGGCAACAGGTTCGACATGGGGCGTCCTGTCAGGGACACCCTCCGCATGATGACCCTGTCGTCAAACTCCATCGAAGGGACGATCCAAGATAACGCCGAATACAGGGCGTTCTTAAAAGATCAGATTCGATCACTCAGAGGAGTAGAGGCTACTGACGGTCAGGTAACCGAGTTCTTTAACTTTATACGCCAGTCTATCGGTGAGCTTCAGCTTCGATCACAGCCCACTGCAATGTCTCTTGCTGAAGTCCAGCGAGTTAATCTTGAGGCGATAGCCGCGCTGGGGCTGAAGAGTGGTGAATCGTCTTCTATTATCGAAGCTCTTCGCCGCATCGCCGGAGTGTCGGCTCGCACACAGAAAAAATACGACAAGAATCTAGTGGCGCTGGCTCGACTTCTCCTGAAGTCGCCGGACTTTATCAATACGATAGAGCTTACTATTGACGAGACGAATCAGAATTACGCAGGTAATTTTGACATCCTCAATGATGGCACACCCGCTATCTCAATTAACATTAGCGGACATAACCAACGGGGAGTTGCTGACACGTTGCTGCATGAACTCACTCACGCTTTTGTAACCAATGTCACCCGCAAATCTCCGGCCCAACAGACCCGCCAAGAAGCTAACGCGATTGGTGTTCTGGAGCAAACTGTCCGAGGTATACGCGAACGGCTCAACGTGCGCGGGCCTCAGTTAGCCAAGATTGGTTACACGAACAACGACCCCCGTGTTCTCGACGGGCTGGAAAATGTAGACGAGTTCGTGGCGCATTTTCTTACTTCGACTGACTTCCAAGCGGTCGTAAAAGTAATTTCTGACCAACAGAATAATTTCTTCCAGCGGGCGATTAACGCAATCGTTGCGTTCTTCAATCCTACTCGGACTGAGATCCCACAGTTTACGGAAATATTTTCTTCCGTTTTGGACTTGTCTCAAGCGGCTATAGTTGCGGCTGGCCCGAGAAAGAAGAAAGCGTCTATTTCGATGGACGAATTTGTAGCCTTGCAGGATGAAGGCAAAGTAAACTCTGAATCTCTTTCTACAACCGCAGCAGACTATATTGCGGACAAGGTATTCCCTGCTACTCCTGCGACTGATAGCACGGTTCGTAAAGAACCTGTCACGGCTAATGCGTTAGCAAATAAAGTAGCCCACGACATTATCGAATCGCAGCAAGAACAAGTTCGTCTTGCCTCGAATGTTCAAGCAGCGACAGGAGTTGATCCGGCAGCTCGACAAGAAAAAGTAGCACAGATTGAAAAAATTATCTCTGATGTTGAAGGACTTGTTAGCCCTGAAACACAGATAGAAGTAAACATGGGGCTACCTGCTATGGCCGAGGTAGACTCCAAGACTGGAGTCCTGACAATAAACCCATTGAAGTTAGCGGGCCTTGGACTGGATCTCCAGCAACGCAATGGAGGTCGCCCTGTTCCAGACTACATCCGACGGCAGGCAGTGGCGGTAGTGATTAATGAAGAAGTTGCCCATGCCGCTTCTGTTTCCGCGCTTACTACTACAGAGATCCAAGAAATCATGGACTCCATGACTCTTGCAGATGCGTATCGGGCAATCGATGCCTACGGAGATACCTCGGAGAACGCAGCGAAAACCCGCGAGAGAATGAAAATGGGCTGGCGAACTGGCGACCCCGCAGTGAAATTGCAAGTTGTCGAAGAAATGCTCCGGCAACACGCTCAACGGGTCACCCGAGGTTTCACTACCGAAGAAGACGTAGCCTTCCTTAGAACCAATCCGAACTTGTTGCAGTATATCATTCGTTACTTCAAAAGTTTCTTGAAGAAGTTGGGCTACTACAGGTCTCGTGGGGATATCAGCCCCCAGTTGCGCGTGGCTGTTGACCGAATGGTCAATGAAATCAGAGCCATGGAATCAGGGTTCAGGGTTCATTCTAACTTTGCCCCCTTCGACGCAAACAATCCTGCGTCTGCCGTGGAAAAATTCAGGAGGCAGATCCGCATGAACAAGCCCATCGAACGGCCTGATGCAGGCGAGCCTGCGCTGGCTTCAGGGATCACGGCTGACGTTGATGCGGAATACATGGCCGCAGTTGAAAGTGGCGATACGGGAACAGCGCAGAGGATGGTTGATGAAGCCATATCTCGGTCACCATTTAATCGGAAGGGAGCGCGATTAGGTTTTTACCTGAACGGAGTCCCGCTAGAGCCAGCAGCGCTATCGAGATTCGGGAGAGGCTACTACGTTGCAGAAGGAGCAGACAAAGACTCGATTACAGGGGATGCCGTTTCTGTGTCTCCTGACCTGAACATGGCAGATTTACGACGACTAGGCTTAGAAGATAAAGCCGATCAGATCGAATACCGCGCAGAGAATGTAGTTGTTGAAGCTAAGAATCCACTCAAGGTCACTGACCCGAATTTCGGGTTGACCCCAGAGGAGAAAAAGTTTGTTGATGCCGAGATTGCTACACAAGCGGCCATTAACGACGCTTACCGTGAATTGGGTATTAGGAATATGCGAGAGAATGTAGAGAAACTTTCCCGCACTACGTTTGAAGAGGTCAGTAAAATCAGAGTAGATAACGATCCTCTGAGTTTTCGAGAGCATAACAACACGCTTTCTGTTATTGCTATGCTAATCGAAAAGGGGCGTTTGCCATACGACTCACTTAGTGCCTATAGTGGCAGGGTAAGGGCGGGTATGATGGATTCTGAGTTGGTTGTCTTCCGACCAAATCAAATTAAATCCGCAGAACCCGTTACCCGAGACGCAGACGGAAACGTAATCCCACTCTCGCAGAGATTCGATACCACACAGGAAAGTATCCTGCGTTCAGGGATCACGGCTCCCATCACGCTCCCCCTCTTCTCCGTCCAAGAGGGGGACGCAGAGTTCGCTGCGATAATGGAAAAAGAGGGTCCGAGCAGATCGAGCAGTTTTGAACCCCGCCGCGACGAGTCGGGGCAATTCCGAAAAATGCCATTAGGGCGTGTTATCGACCTGATCCCTTCAGATACTAAGTCTGGTCATCTTCAAGCCCTTCTCATTTTACGGGACAGCTTGAACCCGAGCGCCCGTAAATCTTTTGAGGAGACCGAAGTGCGTTGGGGGACGAAAGACGGCGAGATGAGAATACTTGATGCTATGGGCAATAGCCATTATGGCAAAACTACCCTCGGCGGAACTCGATATATTCACCTAGCTGCCGACAGCCGCGATAGCCATCCCTACATTAGCGACGAGGCGTGGGCTTGGAACGCCCCAGCGCGTGTTTGGGGCGGGGTCTTACTACACGAAGCCGCACACGCCGCCACAGTGGTAGCCTTAGACAAGCACGCCGGACCGAGGGGATGGGGGCGCGGGGGGCTGGAGTCATGGTCAAAAGACCGTGGAGATTTTACAGATCCGAGTGCAGTTGCTAATGCACCAGCCGCAATTCAGGATTTATTTAGGTTATACCACCGCGTAAAGCCACAGGTAGACGCCACAGTAGGCACGGCGGGCGACTACGACCGCTCACTCGGCTACGCCGTATCAAACATACATGAGTTTATTGCCGACGCATGGTCAAACTCCGAGTTTCAAACCTACCTTAGAGGGATAAGTGTCTCCCCCGATAAGTCAGCGTTCCAAGAGTTTATTGATATAATTAAACGCCTCATTCTTGGAGATGAGGCGAGTGAAAGTGCCAACACGGCGCTGGAAGAAGTATTAGATTTATCTATCCAGATAGCTAATCTTGGGAAACCCGATCCGAACCGGAAGGTAGTGACCGGACCAATCGCTTCAGGGATCACGGCGGACGCTGTATCTCTTTCCCCTATAGACGCACCACTAGATCTGTCTGGCATTGGAGTCACTGCCGGATCGAGAGTCAACACAGCACAAGGTAGCGAGGCAGAAGACAGCACGTTTGAAGCCTACGAGCAGCAGGATAGCTATGTAATCAACAGCGTTTCTGTCGCCAAGTATGTAGCGTTCCAAGGCCGCAAGAATCTCAGGGGCCGACCTACTCAGGTTCGGGGCAAGGACACTCTTATCTATAAACAACTAAAGGCTCTGGATGATCGCAGGGTAGAGATGTTCCCCAACACGGAACTAAAGGCGACTGTTATCCGAGAAATTAATTCTGCGAGTAGAGTTAGTGACGCACTTGTTAAGCGGATAGCCCAAATGCTATATGTCGGAGAAGTCGAGTTTACTGGGACTGAAGCCCAGATGACTAACGTGCGAGGGCTGATCGATTTCGTTCGGGGCAGAGACAAAACAACAGTAAATGCTGCAAAAGAATGGAAGGCGCAAACAGTCAGAGGTGTTCTTGATGAGATGCGTCCTCTGGCGGATGAGGTATACGACACCGTAAACGCTTTTGCCGTCGATAACTTGGTTCATCTTTACGATTCCATGCACCCAGTTCTCAGAGAGCGGGCCAAGCTATGGTATGAAGGAGCGAACCGGATCGCGCAGGACATGGCGGAGAGGTATAACCTTACCCTTGAGCAAGCCTCAACTGCACTCGCAGTTCTAAGCCCGCAGAAAGATTGGTTCCAGAACGTGTCCCTCGCGGGCCGTGTCATGGAAGTCGTTACTAAGAACAAAAGGAAGAAATACACTCAGACCATGGCAGATAGGGCGCTGCGAATGGCCGAGAACGCTACTAAAAGTTCAGATGAAACGATGGCGGAGTTCCAAAAGCGGAAGAAAAGAGGAATTCACGAGACGAAGAAGTTCAATGAGATGATGGTCGGCAAGACCTTGGGGCAGTTAATCAAGCAAGCCAAGGAAGGGACCGAGTCCGAAACGCTTCCTGCCAGATACGTTCGCGTATTTGACCAAATAAACCATCCTCGGGGATACGCCATCATATCCCCAGAAGGGAACAGGCTCGGTTTGCAGACAACAAAGAACAATACCGTTGCCGCCGTAGGGTGGGGGTCTTACAAAGAGATCCAGAAAGCGGTCAATGCTTTGCTGACTACTGACGAAGCCATCCATAGTGATCTTCTTGGAGAACAGCACAAGGTAAGGAACTTCAGGAACAACATTGCCGACCCTGCTAATGCGGATGACGGGACCATTGATACCCACGCGGTAAGCGCACTTTACTTTATCCCTGTTGCTGGTGCGGACACTGAGGTATCTCACAATTTTGCGTCCTCTAAGGGGGAAGACAAGATCAGCAGCGATGGTTCAATCCAGTTTGGAATTAACGGGACGTATGCCCTGAACTTAAAAGCGCACCAAGATGCGGCTGCGTTTATCAACGAACGGGACGGGACTAATTTGTCTACCCGAGAGATCCAATCGATAACGTGGGAACAAATACGGACATTGTTCCAGCCGGAACAAAAACGCGAAAAAGCCAGCTACGCCAAGAAAGGGGACAAGGAAACAGTTCTTGATGAATCTCGACAGATATGGGATAAAACAACTGACGATGGCGAAGCGAGACAACTTATCGAGGAAAGATTTGGAGGCTATGGCTTCCCAGACTGGGCCACACCAAGGGAGCTGCGCTCTGTTGTTGAAGATGTGGCCTACTCAGAAAGAGTTCGACTCAAGCGACTTCCTTCAGGTGCAGTATCCAGACTACCCGATACCGACGCCAGTGGAGATTCTGACGGAGTTGGTTCCGTCGGAGTTACTGGATTAAAGTCCGGTGTTTGGAGTCCGGCAGTTAACGCGCAGGATATTTCTTCTGACGAAGCCGTAGAGCTTTTGTCAGAAATCAGGTTGGATGGCACCAAAGAATCTTCTCGGGAAAGATTCTTAGCCGCTGTAACATCAGCGAATAAGAGTCTCGATAACTTTGAGTTAGAGGGGGCGTCTATTTTCTTAGCAGAAGACAACTCTGCTGGAGTTGCGGTCAGTCCTGTTACTGAATTGGGAGGGGGAGATCTTTTTGTTTTTGATTCCCGCGAGGATCATAAAAATGTAATTGGTATATTAGAGTTGCTACAGGCAGCAACATCGCAGAGGGCGCTCTTGGATTCATCGGGAGACACCATTCAAGTAGCTACGGTAAAGGTCAAAGACATTGATAATCTGCCCAATATAATGCATCAGACATTTGGATTTGCTCCATATAGTCGTGTATTGAGCGAAGACGGATCAGAAACCGTGTTTATGGGGAGAGATTCGTTTGACGGCTTTTATAACCCTGTATTACACCCCTACGAACATTACAGGGGGACTCAGCCCGTATTTGAGTCTGAAGAACTCGCTAAGGCCCACCGCACGCGGAGAATGGCGAGCATGGGTATTTCCCTTGAAAGGGAACCCATGACTACACGGGAAAAGATATTCAGACAAACAGAACAAGACGAACCCAGCGTAACCCTTGGGGACATCATCAAAGGACTTCCGGCGACTCTTGCTTCCCCGATTGCGGGCGAAGCGTCAACAAATTTGTTTGGCACAAGGATTAAAGAGAACGCAAGACTGCGTATTAATGCTAAAGCTCTTGCTAGGATTCGCGAAGAAAAAGCCAGAATAGCTAAAGAAGAGCCGCGTTTCCGCAAAGAGGGCGCGTTCGACAAGGAAGAGTTGCCAGAAAGATTGCGGGAGCGTGACCTTCCGACCTTCCTCGGCGTCAGGGGAATTTCTGAATTGAGTCTTCGTTCAGGCGTTCAAGTCGAGAGCGCAAAGATGCTTACTCTGGACGAACTTAGGGGGCTTGATGACTCCGTAAACGAAGCGGTTCAGACTATTGAAACTACTCAAGGCCGTCCTCTCGATGAAGGACAACGAGCCTCTATTATGTCCGGCATCTTCGGGGCCGTGTCTGATCTTCCGTCTGAGTTCAATGATGCTGGTGTAGACTATAGTGAGTTCATCGAATTGTTGGAGCTGCCCCTTATCGAAAAAGGTGTTGGCTTCAATAAGATCGGCGGGACATTCAAGAAGCTATTCCTCGGGGAGACTGACCCCACAGTTCAGCGGTTCTCTCGGCAAAGGGATGCGTTCCTTAGATCAGGAGACAAGATAGTTGAGGAGTATCATTTGAAATATAAGAAGGCGATCGAGAAAGACT
>MDTA01174741.1_pt1 | contig 13656 bp, 13 predicted proteins | sample 811151 | NCBI WGS metagenome assembly MDTA01 (sample SAMN05326648, study PRJNA326480) | marine metagenome | isolation source: seawater | place: Indian Ocean: South | collected 2010 | reverse complement strand
TTATTTCTTATACGTCTCATTTCACTTAAACTTTCATAAAACATTAATATTCCAATTGAACTTAAAAGAATAAAATACGAAATAGATATCAAATTATTGATAGAGCCTTCTTTAATAAGGTATGTAAAAATTTCAACACCAAGGACTGCTCCTACAAGACCTCCAATTAAAATTAATATTCCCATTTTAACATCGATTTGATTTTTAAAATAATGAGCTAATGATCCTGATACGGAGGCAGCAAGGATATTGTTTGCACCATTTGCAACAGCATACACAGGTGGTATGCCTAAAAAAATTAGTATTGGCGTCATCAGAAAGCCCCCGCCGATGCCAAGTAAACCTGTCAGAAATCCTACTGTTGCGCTAATTAATAATAATAATGGAACATTTATATAAACTTCTGCAATCGGTAAATAGATATCAAGCATTAATCATTGAGAGTTAATAATTAACAAATATGCCTGTAAATTCGAATTGTCAAATTCATATATTATATAAAAGTTCATAAATTGCTTGACCAATACATTTTAAGTAATTATATCCTCAAAATCTATGGCTAACATTTGTGAACTGACTGGAAAAAAACCTATGAGTGGACACAAAGTGTCTCATGCGAATAATAAAACTAAAAGAAAATTTTACCCTAATTTGAAAAAAGTTTCTTTGAAAAGCGAGTTATTAAAAAAAAATGTGAGTCTAAAAATTTCCACTCGTGCTTTAAAAGCAGTTGATTTCCGAGGTGGTTTTGACCAATTTTTAATTAGAGCAAAAAATAAAAATTTAGCCCCAAGGATTAAAAAAATAAAAAAAGCTCTAATGATTAAAACAAAGTCAAAAGCTAATTGATAAATAAAAAGATAATTCCATATATTTTTTCTATGATGCTAATTGTGTTAGCATCTAACTATCTGGTACAAATACCTTTTAAATTCTTTAATCTTGAGAATATATTAACATGGGGGGCCTTTACATATCCGATTGCTTTTTTGGTAACCGATTTAGCAAATAGAGTTCATGGAATAAATTTTACAAAGCAAGTAATTAAGATTGGTTTTGTATGGGGAATTGCTGTTTCATTATATTTCTCGGTAAGTCAATTTGATTTAATTTCACTAAGAATTGTTATTGGCTCAGGTGTTGCATTTTTAACTGCCCAATTACTTGATGCTAATATTTTTAATAAACTAAGGAGTCATAAGCACTGGTTTATTCCTCCTTTTTTATCTTCAATCATTTCATCCGCAATTGATACAATTTTATTTTTTTCAATTGCTTTCTATGGAACTGAGGTACCTTGGATCACATTAGCCTTTGGGGATTTTATAGTAAAAATTCTAATAGCAATGCTAATGCTGGTTCCATTTAGATTAATTATTAAAAATATGAATTTAATTCAAAGTTCTTTTTTTAAGGGGTGAATTAATAAACAATTCAACTAACTGATCTACCATTGCATCACCAAGTTCTTGTACGTCTGCAATCTTAATTGCTTTTTCGTAGTAATTGGTTACATCGTGACCAATTCCGATTGCATTAATTTCTATTTCTGAATTTTTTTCAATCCAATTCACCACCCTTTTTAAATGTTTTTCTAAATAATTTGCTTGATTTACTGATAAAGTTGAGTCATCGACCGGTGCTCCATCAGAAATTACCATTATAATTTTCCTCTCCTCTTTCCTTTTTTTCAATCTATTGTAAGCCCATAAGATTCCCTCTCCATCGATATTTTCTTTAAGAATTCCCTCTTTTAACATTAAACCAAGATTGTTTTTAGATCTTCGCCATGGAGTATCGGCGGATTTATAAATTATATGACATAAATCGTTAAGACGACCTGGAGAGTCTTTTTTTTGTTTCATCCAAAGCTCTCTACTCTTACCACCTTTCCAGTTTAACGTGGTAAAGCCCAAGATCTCAACTTTTACAGAACAGCGTTCTAGAGTTCTAGATAAAATATCTGCACAAATTGCAGCGATCGTTATTGGTCTACCTCTCATTGATCCTGAGTTGTCAATTAGCAAGGTAACTACAGTGTCTTTAAAATCTATATCTTTCTCTTTCTTATATGAAAGTGAATTAAAAGGATCCATAATAACTCTAGGCAATTTTGATGCATCTAGCAAACCTTCTTCAAGATCAAAATTCCAAGACCGATTCTGCTTAGCTAAAAGTTTTCGTTGTAATTTATTAGCAAGTCTTGAAATAAATGATTGCAAAGAGGACAATTGAACATCAAGATTTCCTCTTAACTTTGATATTTCTTCGTCAGTTATGAGCTCATTAGCTTCTAAAGTCTTATCAAATTGATTAGTAAAAACTTTATATTTGTTGTTATCATTTTTAGTTTGCTTTTTTACTCTCGAAGTTTGAATATCTTCATCTTCGCTATCCTCCAATGCAATTTCTTGATCATTTAGACTTGGATCAAAGTCAATTTCAGGTACTAAATTATCCATATCAAATTCAGGATTTTTCGATTGTTGGTTCTCTTGTTCTTGTAATTGTTGTTTTTCATTGTCCTGTTCTTTATTATCATCATCATTTTCATCTTCATTTTGTGCATTTTGTGGATTTTGATTTTGATCCTGAATTTCTAGATCATTTATTATTGAATTAATTTTTTTACCATATTCATGTTGATTATTTAAACTTTTGGTAAGAGACATAATTTTTTTAGCGACTTTATTATCAAATATTTCATTCCATCTTTTAAAATCGTCTTTTTTATTATCAGGAATAGAGAAATTCATTACTTTGCTTCTCAAATATGCTTCAAATGCATCTGCTATAAAATTTTGCGAATGAACATTGCTTTCAGATATTTTTTTTTGATAAAACTTATTAATATTATTTTTTATTCCTTTGTATTGGTCAGATCCAATTTTTTCATACCTTATTTTCTCTGCAATATTGTAAATCATTCTACTCACAGTGCCGTTGGGTTGATTTTTATTTAAAATATTATCGTCACTGTACTTAATTTTTAAAGCTTCACTATCTGACAAAACTCTTGCCTCTAAAATCTCTTCGTTATTTTCAGCCGAAAGCATTTTTGGTTTTGAAATTTTATCAAATTTCTCTCTCTTCTCACGAAAACTGCTTCTTGCAATCGCTTTAGCTGTTGAGTGTATTGCTGTTTTATATTTTTCTAAATTTGGACGGTCAGCCATTTATTCAGGTTTGCTTTTATCCTTTGCCAAAATATCCTCACCAAAACATCTTTGATAATATTCTGAGATAATGGGTCTTTCTAATTCATCACATTTATTTAAAAAAGATATTTTAAATGAGTGTCTGAGGTCAGAAAATATATTAAAATTGTCAGCCCAAGTTAACACAGTTCTTGGGCTCATTACTGTTGAGATATCTCCATTTGCAAAACCATTTCTAGTTAGATTGGCTACTTGAACCATATTTTTAATAATTTGTTTTCCATCGCTGGTATTTAGGTAATTGCATTTTGCTAAAATAATTTCTTCCTCTTTTGATGGATCCAAATAGTTTAATGTCGTTACAATATTCCATCGATCCATTTGTCCTTGATTAATTTGTTGAGTGCCATGATACAATCCCGAAGTGTCCCCTAGGCCAATAGTATTTGCTGTCGCAAACAATCTAAATGACTTATTTGGATTAATTACTTTGTTTTTATCTAATAATGTGAACCGGCCCTCGCTTTCAAGTACTCTTTGAATAACAAACATTACATCTGGTCTTCCAGCATCATATTCATCAAAAACTAAAGCTACTGGGTTTTGTAAGGACCAGGGAAGTATACCTTCTTTAAATTCTGTAATTTGTTTTCCATCCTTAATTACAATTGCATCTTTGCCTATTAAATCGATACGACTAATATGACTGTCTAGATTTACTCTTACACAAGGCCAATTTAATCTTGCAGCGATTTGTTCGATATGCGTTGATTTACCAGTGCCATGAAAACCTTGGACCATTACTCTTTTATTATTCGTGAAACCAGCAAGAACAGCAAGAGTCGTTTCTTTATCAAAAACATAATTATTATCAATTTCTGGAACGTAATCATTTTTTTCAGAAAAAGCTGGTACCTCTAAATCACTATCAATATTAAAAGTTTGCTTTACTGAAATTTTTAAATCTGGTTGTTGTTCAGCTAACATTAAGTTTTAATTACCTTTTGTTTATCACTAAGCGATGTTTTCAAATATGAATAAGCTATTGTTATTTCTTTTAACTTTTCTTCATATTTTTTATTGCCAGCATTCATATCAGGGTGATATTTTTTCACAAGTTTTTTGAATTGTTCTTTGATAGCAATCCAAGAGATATTTGGTTTCAATTCCATTTTTTTTAATGCCTGAATTTGTTTTTCAGTATATTTTTGGTTATCTTGGCTTATTGTTTTTTTAAATTTTGATATATTTAACAATTCATCCTCAATTGCATTATTCCATAATTTATAAAAAAAATTATCCCTCGAGCCAAATTTTTGCGTTTTTCTATGTCCAACTATATCTTTAAAAATAAAATCTTCGATTTCGTTTTGTGACATCCCTTCGAAAAAATCCCACTTTTTATTGTACTCTTTAACGTGCTCTTCGCAAAACCATAAAACTGCATCATCTTTTTTTGCTGGAGCCTTAAATTCTCCTAATTTATCACAAGAGTCCCAATCGCATTTTAAATTTTTTTTTTTATGTATTGTTCATAATGAAAAATGCATAATACTTTATACTCCTTATTTTTTTTGTCTCTTATAAGGACTTCTTTAAAACCTCTTTCTGAGCAATTTTTATTTTCACAGTTTTTATTCATTCATGATATAATATAAAAAAAAAATGAATGCTGAAGCACTAATTAAAAAAAAATTAAAAGAAAATTTAGGCTTAAAAAATGTTAATGTTTTAAATAACTCTCATTTGCATAAAAATCATAATTCTTCACCAGAAACTGGCAATAGTCATTTTAAGATTATAATTCATGACAAAGAATTTCATAAATTATCCAGATTACAATCTCATCAAATAATTTACAAATGTTTATCAGAAGAAATGGATACTTTTATTCATGCTTTAGAAATTGCAATTATTGAGTCTTAGCAGATCTATCTAAAAAAACTTTTATTTGCGTAATCTGATTTTTATTTTTATTAAGTATTTCATAAATAATATTGTTAAACTTAAAGGTTTGACCAACATCCGGTAATGCTTCAGTTTTATAAATAATATAACCAGCTAACGTTGAAGCATTATTCTCTGGAAGTTGTAGATCAAGCTCTCTATTAATATCCCTAATATTAACATCGCCTCTGATACGATATTGATTTTCATTAATCCTTCTGATTCCTATCGTTGACGAGTCTTTTTCGTCAAAAATATTTCCAACAATTTCCTCAATAATGTCTTCAAGTGATATTAGTCCCATCAACTCTCCATATTCATCAACTACAAATGCAATTTTTTCTTTTCTATTAATAAATTCATTTAGTTGATCTTTTACTTTAGTTGTTTCAGGTATAAACCAAGGTTTGATAATACTATTTCTGATTTTATCAATTTCTATTTTTCCAGACTTATCTAGATTACTTAAAATATTTTTTGCGTGAATAATACCTAAAATATTATTTGGGTTTTTTTCCCATACAGGTATACGGCTAAAGGAACTTTTGGCGATTATTTCGTAGATTTTTTCTGTTTTATTCATATCTAGGGAAAAAATATTTTTTCTATGCGTCATAATTTTTTCAACGGTTATTTCTTTTAAATCTAGTATTGCATTTATCATATCACCTTCATCTTTATGAATATCACCTTCATCTTCATGCATATCGATTATATTTCTTATATTTTCAGTTGCTGAAAACTCATTGTTTTTGTTGTCAATACCAAAAATTTTATAAATAATCTGATTTATTATTTTGAGAATTAAAATTATTGGGTAAAATATTTTTACAAATAAAGTCAGAGGACTAGAAAAAAAAAGTGCGAACCTCTCAGCTTTTATCAAGGCTATATTTTTTGGTAAAACCTCGGCAAAAATAACAATTAAACATGTCATCACAATAGTAGAATAAAAAATTCCATCACTACCAAAATATTCAATTAAAACTGCAGTAGCTAAAACTGAGGCAAAAATATTTACAATGTTATTACCGACCAATATTGAACTTATTAAATCATTTTTATTATCAATAAGATTTAAAAGTTTCTTTGCTTTTTTATCACCTTTATTGGCTAATTTATGAATTTTGCTTCTATTAACAGATGTTACCGAGGTTTCTGATCCAGAAAACATTCCAGAAACAATAATTAATAAAGTTATATATAAAATTGGTAAATAATTAGTAATTTCCATTTTTTATATCTTTTTTTATTAAAGGAATAAAACTTTTTTTTAAAGTAGTTTCTTTTATTAGCGATCGTCCAATTTTTTTTAATAGAATAATTTTAGTTTTTTTTCCAAAAGTTTTTTTGTCATTTATCATTGCTTTAAAAATATTATTCATATTTTTGAATGATACAAACTTTTTATATTTAAAATTAAGTTTTAATTTTTCATACATATTTTTTATTTCTTTCAAATCACTGTTTTTTAAATATCCTAGATGATTAGATAATCTTGATGCAAGCATCATGCCAATTAGAACGGCTTCTCCGTGAATAATTTTTCTAGAGTAATTAGTTACAGTTTCAATTGCATGAGCAAATGTATGACCAAAATTTAAAATTGCTCTATGATTGTTCTCAAATTCATCCTTTTTAACAATTTTGGATTTAAGCATACAACTTTTGTAAATAGCTATCGATATTATATTCTTATCTTGGTTTCTATTTTTTAAAATCATTATACCATTTATTTTAAGCCAATTAAAAAATCTTTTGTCTAAGATTAATGAATATTTTAAAATCTCGGCAAAACCCGCAGACATCTCTCTTTTTGGCAAAGTATTTAATGTATCTGTGTCTATCAAAACAAAATTAGGCTGATAGAAGGTACCTATAATATTTTTTCCATAACGGTTATTAATAGCTGTTTTCCCTCCAACAGCAGAATCTACCTGAGATAAAAGAGTTGTTGGCACTTGTACAAAATTTATGCCTCTTTTATATATACTGGCTGCATATCCTGATAAATCTCCAACAACACCTCCCCCCAAAGCGATAATACAATCATTTCTATTAAAATTATTTTTTGATAAAATATCAGTTATTTTAATTAAATATGAATTTTCTTTAATTTTTTCACCGTCAGGAAGTATACAGCGATATATAATTTTTTTTTTTATATTTTTGATTAGAGTATTAAAATATTTTTTTGGAATTTTTTTTGTACTAATAATTAATAATTTATTAGAATTTTTTAAATATTTAATTTGGTAATTGCTAAATTGTTTTAATATGTTTTTACCAATAAAAATTGGGTAATTTTTTGTTTTTGTTTTAACAATTAAAGTTTTCACAATTTTTTTATAATATTTTCTACAATCATTTTTTTGTTATCAGACTTTATCTGAATTGTATAATCTGCTTTTTTATATATTGGTTTTCTTTTATCATAAATTTCTTTAATAGACTTTTTTAAATTTTTATAGTTCAAAAGCGGCCTTTTATTTTTTGATACATTTAATCTTTGGTAAATTTTGTCTAATCCAGTATTAATCCATATTGATATTGCATTTATCTTGATCTTATCTCTTATTTTTTTATTTAAGAACCCCCCTCCTCCGATAGAAACGACATATGGTTCTCCATTAATTAATTTACATGACATATTTTCTTCAATTTTTCTAAAAAAACCCTCTCCTTTAGTTTGAAAAATTTCAGGTATATTCATTTGATATTTTTTCTCTATTTCTTGGTCTATATCTATAAAAGCAACGTTTAATTTTTTGGCTAATTCTTTACCCACAGAAGTTTTCCCTGACCCCATCATGCCGATTAAAACTATTGTTTTTAACATTACGTGTGATTAATGATAATTTAATAACATATTTTTGACTAAAATGTTTATAAAACATAGCTAAATGATTAAAAAATTTATATTTAAAAAATTTTTACCTACCCTAATAATTGTTTATGGAGCTATGTATTTGGTAAATTATTTAGATATTTCACCTGAGGCACAAAAAATTAAAAAAAAACTTTCTAATGATATTGTTATTACAATTAAGTAAGAGATTTTTAATTTTCTTCATATTAATCTTTAGTTGTTTAATTAACTTTTCTTTTAGTGAACCCAAAGATATTTGGAAAAAATCTAAAGAAATCAAATTACAAGAAAATAAAGAAAAAAAAATAATAAAAAACGACTTAAATAAAAATTTACCACAAACTATTTTTGATAAAGAGAAGTTAGATTTAAGTGTTAATAAAATTAATCAATCTGATAAAATAAATGATAATGAAATAATTTTTGGTTTATATGAGCCTCAAGAAACAAACATCAGTTTGAATTTTTGGTCAGTTATAGATCAAGATACTTATGACCGTTTTATTAAAATTATATTAAAAAGAAATAAGAAAAGTTTAGTTGCTCTATCTGAAAGAATATTACTTACAAAAACCAATTTGTCTAGTTTTCCAGATAAGGGAAAAAAACATTTAGAATTTATTACAGAGTGGTTAATCAAAAATCAGAAAATGAAACTTACTGATAAAGTGGTTAATCAAAATAAAGTGATAAATAATAATTCACAACTAATAAAGTTTTTATTTATACATTATTTGTCTAATGGACAAACAGACAAGGCTTGTAATTATATTAATTTAAAAAATGCAATGGTTCAAAATGTTGAGTTAGATAAATTTAAGATTTTTTGTTTATTAAATAATAAAAAAATCAAACAAGCCCTTTCACAACTCGAACTGATACGTGAAACGAATTCTTTAGATACTTTTTTTATAGAAAAAATAAATTTTTTAACAGGAATAAGTGAAAGTAAAGGTGTAAAAAATTTTGACAATGTTTTTAACGCCCATTTAACTTTGAAAACGATTAATGATGATGAAATAAAATTTGAGGATTTTTCAAAGAATAAAAATTTGAGAAATTATTTTTTCAAAAGTGGTATAGCTAATAAACTTTTAGAAGAGACAATGAAGAAAAGTTCTCCTAATGAAAAAAACAAATTAAATGAATTAGTTATTTTTTTAGAGAGATCAGCAAATGAAGATTTGTATCAAAGTAAAAAAATCTTAGAAATTTATAAAAAATATAATTTCTCATTTGACCAATTGTTTAAAGTTGATGATGCCGTGCAAAATTTAAAAAGACCGGAGTCTCACGCAATTTTATATCAAGCTATGTTATTGGCACAAAAACCCGAAACGAAAATAAAAATATTAAATAGTTTAAGAGAAAAATTAATTTTAAATGGTCTAGCAAAAATTGCTGAGCCAGTTTATTTTAGTGAATTAAATAAGATTTCAAGCACTAGAAAAGACCTTATAAATAAAAAACTTTTGAAGGAAATTGAAATTTATAATAAAAATAAAAATAAAAATAACCAAGAATACGATAATAATTTTATATACACATCAGAGTTAAAAAAATTATTAATTAAAGGTATAGATAAAAAAAATAAGAAAAAAATACTAAAATTACTTGGAAAATTTGATAAAAAAATTAAGGATAAAACTTATAAATTAAACAGTAAAGATATTGCTTTAATCAACTTGCTTAAAAGAGAAAAAATAGATTTGCCAGGTTCGCTAACAAAATTTGTCTATAATCAAAAGGTTTATATACCTAATGATATATTTAATGCACTTGAGAAAAAATCGAATGATGATGCACTTCTTAAAACATTAATATTTTTAGGAAATTTGAACGAAAAAAATAATAATTATACGAGAGATATTTTATCAGTTGTGAAAGTATTTGATAAGATTAAGCAAAACAACTTTAAAGAAATATTTATAATTAATGAGTTTAGTTTATAGAGTGAAATGAATTATTTAGATTTTGAAAAAGAGCTTGAAATACTTGACAAAAATCTAGAGGAACTAAAAAATCCTTTCAGCCAAGAGGATGGATTATCAACAGTCCAAAATTCAAAAATAAATGAGATCGAAAATCAAATCAAAATCAAAATTGAAGAAATTTACTCAAATTTGGACGGGTGGAAAAAAACTTTGTTAGCACGTCATGAGTTTAGACCTAAAGCAGAATTTTACATATCATCAATTTTTGAAAATTTTCAAAAATTATCTGGTGATCGAAATTTTGGAGAGGATCAATCAGTAATAACTGGATTTGCTACAATTAATGAAAAGTCTGTTTTGGTTATTGGTCAGGAAAAAGGTAACAATACAGAATCAAGGTTAACAAGAAATTTTGGAATGATGAGACCAGAGGGTTATAGAAAATGTATCAGATTGATGAAGTTAGCTGAAAATTACAATATTCCAGTGGTCACATTGATTGACACACCAGGTGCGTTTCCTGGAAAAGGTGCTGAAGAAAGAGGACAAGCCGAAGCTATAGCACAATCAATAAATTGTTGTCTTGATTTAAAAGTTCCAATTATTTCTGTAGTAATTGGTGAAGGGGGATCGGGAGGAGCAATTGCTCTTGCAACCTCTAATAAGGTTTTGATGTTAGAGCATGCAATTTATTCAGTTATATCACCGGAGGGCTGTGCTTCAATTTTATGGAAGGATGCGACTAAATCTAAAGATGCAGCTTATGCCATGCATCTTACAGCTCAAGATTTATATAAGAATGAAATTATTGATCAAATTATTGAAGAACCAAAAGGTGGAGCTCATAGAAATCCAGAATTAATGGCAGAAGCAATCAAGAACAAAATATATGACACAATTAATCTTTTTGAAACACAATCTTCATATGAAATAGTTAATGATAGAAAAGACAAATTTAAGAATATTGGTCAAAATTTGCCAACAGATATTGTTTCATTCGATTCAATTAAAGATGCTAGTTTCAAGAAAAAACTTATTAAAAATAAAAATAAAATATTAGTTGCTCTAGGTTTATCAATGTTATTACTTATTTTTTTTATTTATTAGATTAATGCTCCACAGCAAGCTTTAAATTTTTTTCCAGTAGCTGGGCATTTTTCATTTCTAGAAATTTTATTTTTATCGGTATTATTCAATAAACAACCTTCAATTTTTTCATTTTTGGTCATATCTTTAGATAACTCTTTTTGCATTTGATCTGCAATTGTTATTTCAATGTTAGATAGGAAAATAATAATATTTTCTTTGATTTTTTCTAATAAGTTTTGAAAAAGTGAAAAGCTTTCTCTTTTATATTCATCAATAGGATTTTTTTGACCATATCCTCTAAGGCCAATAACTTGTCGTAATTGTTCTAGGTATTGCAAATGACTTCTCCACTCAAAATCTAAATTTTGCAAAAATATTTTTTTTTCTATATCTTTATTTACATTGTCTCCAACTTTATTAATTCTATTTCTTCTCTTTTCTTCAAATTTTGATTTCAATTTAGTCATTTGGTCTTTGCTTTGAAGTTTGATAAAAGCCTCAATATCAGCATCATTAAGTTTATGTGCTAAAATTCTTTCAATTTTTGATTTTAGTATACTTTTGTCTAAATTTTCTAAGGGTAATTTTGTGTAACTAATAATATCTCCTGAAACATCTTTGAAAAAGTTATTAGTTATATCGTAAATATTGTCAGTTTTTAAAATTTCCAGCCTTTGTTCATAAATTACTTTTCTTTGGTCGCTCATAACATCGTCAAATTGTAAAAGAGATTTCCTTATTTCAAAATTTCTACCTTCAACTTTTTGTTGAGCTTTTTCCAGAGCTTTATTAATCCATGGGTGGTCTATGCTCTCACCTTCTTTTAAACCTAATTTTTGAAGAATAGTGTCAATTCTTTCTGATCCAAAAATTCTCATCAAATCGTCTTCTAAACTTAAATAGAATATTGATTTTCCCTTATCTCCTTGACGACCTGACCTACCTCTTAATTGATTGTCTATTCTTCTACTCTCATGTCTTTCAGTTCCAATAACAAGTAACCCGCCCGCATCCATCACTTCACTTTTTTCTTTTTGATAATTTTGAAATTCGGTGTCCAAATTTTTGGTTTCTTTTTTTCTCAATTCCAGATTTCCTCCAAGCTGAATATCTGTTCCACGTCCTGCCATATTGGTTGCAATCGTAACTGCTCCCAATCTACCAGCTTGAGCTATAATCGATGCTTCTTTTTCATGGTGTTTAGCATTAAGAACATTGTGAGAGATATTATTTTTCTTTAAATATACAGAGAGTTCTTCAGATTTTTCTATACTAGTAGTTCCAACTAAAATAGGTTGGCCACTTTGTTTTGCTTCTTTAATTCTCTCAATAATTGCATTAACTTTTTCTTTTTCTGTTCTGTATATTTGATCATTTAAATCTTTACGTTCCACAGCTACGTTTGTTGGAATATCTACTACATCAAGTTTGTAAATATCAAAAAACTCTTGGGCTTCCGTCATTGCAGTACCTGTCATACCAGACAGTTTTTTATATAATCTAAAATAATTTTGATAAGTGGTTGAAGCAAAAGTTTGATTCTCACTTTGTATCGGGACGCCTTCCTTTGCTTCAATAGCTTGATGCAAACCATCTGAATATCTTCTTCCATCTAAAACTCGGCCAGTAAACTCATCAATTATTTGAATTGTATTATCCTTCACTATGTAATCCTTATCCTTTTGAAAAATAATATTAGCTTTTAAGGATTGGTTTATATGATGTACTAAAGATAGGTTTCTAGGATCATAAAAATTTTCACCTTTTAATAAATTCATCTTTTTAAGTTTTTTTTCTACCTCGTCTATTCCTTCATCATTTAACGATACATTTTTATCTTTTTCATCAACTTTGTAAAAATTTTCCTCTAATTCATTTATAATTTTGTTACATAAAAAATACTCTGTGGAAGACTCCTCCACTGGTCCAGAAATAATTAAAGGTGTTCGAGCTTCATCAATTAGAATACTATCAACTTCATCAACAATACAATACTTGAAGCCTCGTTGAACCATCTCGTTTAACGATAATTTCATATTGTCTCTCAAATAGTCAAATGCAAACTCATTATTAGTTCCATATATAATATCAGACTCATAAATTTTCTTCCTTGCTTCATCAGGAGTCTCACTTGTAAGGCAACCAACAGTCAAACCTAAAAATTTATAGATCTTTCCCATCCACTCCGCATCTCTTTTGGCTAAATAATCGTTCACAGTTATTATATGTACGCTGTATCCAGCTAGTGCATTTAAAAAAGCTGATAGTGTAGCCACTAACGTTTTACCCTCACCAGTTTTCATTTCTGCTATTTTTCCCTGATGTAGAACGATGCCACCCATTAGTTGAACATCATAATGTCTTTGACCAATTGTTCTTTTGCTTGCTTCTCGAACTAATGCGAATGCCTCGGGTAAAATTTTATCACTATTTTGATCGCTCTTGGCTGATTTTTTTAAATTAGCTGCTTTTTCAAATAATTTTGAATCAGACAGTTTTTCAATATCTTTTTCCAATGAGTTTATTTGCTCAACAATTGGAATAAGAGCATTTATCTTTCTTTCATTTGTTGAACCAAATATCTTATTCAAAAAATTGAATTTCATAATTTTATAATTTTTATTAATAGCAAATTGTGCTTATGTATCTTATAAACCCT
>MDTA01176217.1_pt1 | contig 13659 bp, 9 predicted proteins | sample 811151 | NCBI WGS metagenome assembly MDTA01 (sample SAMN05326648, study PRJNA326480) | marine metagenome | isolation source: seawater | place: Indian Ocean: South | collected 2010 | reverse complement strand
TCCTCTATGATTGTGTTTATCATGGCATTCAGCAGAGCAACATCTGCACCAGGTTTGAATTGAAGACTTTTTTCAGCAATTCTTGATAAATCTTGTTTCCTAGGATCCATTATTATGAGTTTTAATCCATTTTTTACTGCATTTTTTATAAAAGTAGCAGCAACTGGATGGTTTTGAGTTGGTCTTGCACCAATAACAATTGCAACATCTGCATTTTTAACTTCTGAGACAGGAGCCGTAACTGCACCCGTTCCGATAGCTTCCATTAGAGCGGCAACTGATGAGGCGTGACACATTCTTGTACAATGATCAACATTATTATTTTTAAATCCAATTCTTACTAATTTTTGAAAAAGATATGCCTCTTCATTAGAACCTTTTGCGCATCCAAAACCAGCAAGCGCTTTATCACCATCTTTGGAATCCCTGATATTTTTTAGTTTTTTTGCTGCAAGGTCAAGTGCTTCATCCCAAGTAGCCTCTCTGAAATGGGATAGCGGGTTTAAAGGGTCAACTCTTTCTTTTGGATCCTTTTTTACTCCTTCCTTTCTGATCAGAGGTTTGGTTATTCTTTCTGGGTTATGAACATAGTCAAAACCAAATCTTCCTTTAACACAAAGTCTGTTGTGATTGGCTGGTCCCTCTCTTCCATCAACGGAAACTATTTTTTCTTCTTTTATATTATATGTTAGCTGACACCCAACACCGCAATAAGGGCAAAGAGAATCAACCTTTCTGTCAGGTTTTACTATTTTTTTACCTTTTTTATCTAAAAGGTTTGATTCCATTAATGCACCAGTGGGGCATGCTTGGACACATTCTCCACAGCTTACACACGAAGAATCACCCATTGGATCATCAAAATCAAAAATTACTTGAGAAGTATGTCCTCGATTACCCATACCAATAACATCATTAACTTGTACTTCTCTACACGCTCGAACGCAAAGATTACAATTTATACATGCATCGAGATTCACAGCCATTGCTACATGAGAATTATCGGACTCAGGAACATCTCTTTTATCCCTTTTATCGAATCGACTATTTGAAACTTTTAGATCATCTGCTATCTTCCAAAAGTGCGAGTCAGGATCATGACAGCTTGATTTTTCTGGTTGGTCAGTTACGAGTAGTTCAAAAATCATTTTTCTTGATTTTTCTGACCTTTCATCGTCAGTGAAAACTTTCATACCCTCTGATGGTTTTCTTATACAAGAGGCAGCGAGAACTCTCTCTCCTTCAACAGAAACCATACATGCCCTACAATTTCCATCTGCTCTATAACCAGGTTTGTCGGAAAAACATAGGTGAGGAAGTACTATCCCATTTTTTTTGGCAACTTGCCATATGGTTTCGTTTTCATTAGCTTTTACTTTTTTATTATTTAAAAAAAATTCAACCATAAATAAACTTAATTAAACAGGATTATATACGATCTTTAAAGTAATTAAAAGTGCAAGTGATTGGATTTCCCGCTGCTTGTCCTAAACCACAAATAGAGGCATCTCCCATTGTTTGTACCAATTCCCTAAGGAGTTTTTCATTCCAATTATTTTTTTCCATAAGTTTTACAGCCTTCTCTGTTCCAACCCTACATGGTGTGCATTGTCCGCAACTTTCATCATTAAAGAATTTAAGTAAGTTAAGAGCGACCTTTTTTACATCATCTTTATCTGAAAAAACAATTACTGCTCCAGAACCAATGAAACAACCATGTTTTTCTAAAGTTCCAAAATCCAAGGGGATATCAGCCATAGTAGCTGGCAAGATTCCACCAGATGCTCCTCCGGGAAGATAACCCAGGAAATTATGGCCATGATCCATTCCGCCACAATAATCATTTAAAAGCTCATTCATTGTAATCCCTGCAGGAGCCAATTTAACTCCTGGATTTTTAACTCTACCTGATACAGAATAGCTATGAGGCCCTTTGTGCCCATTTTTTCCTTGTTTACTGTACCAGTCATGTCCGTTTTTCAAAATATCAGGAACCCAGAAGACTGTTTCAATATTATGATTGAGTGTTGGTTTTCCATACAAACCAACTTTAGAGACAAATGGAGGTTTATGACGAGGCAAGCCTCTTTTACCTTCTATAGATTCGATCATAGCAGATTCTTCTCCACAAATATAGGCTCCAGCACCTCTTCTTATATGAATATTAGTGTCTTTATCTATGATTTGTTTATTTTTTAACTTTTTTAACTCATCAATCATTTTTATTCTAATACCAGGATACTCATCCCTCATGTAAATGTAGACATCTTTTGCTTCAACAGCCCAAGCAGCAATTAACATTCCCTCAAAAAACTTATGCATATTTTCCTCAAGATAAAGTTTATCCTTAAATGTACCAGGCTCTCCTTCATCTCCGTTAATTGTCATGAGTCTTGGGCCTGGTTCCATTCTAACAAATTTCCATTTTTGGCCCGATGGAAAACCAGCTCCTCCCATTCCTTTTAGTCCTGATTTTTCAAGTTCTTCTATTACCTCTTCCACACTTAATTTTTTTGAATAACATTTTTCTAAAATCTTATACCCACCATCTTTTACATATTCATCTAGCTCTTTTCCTGCTATTATTTCAGGGTGATAATCATTTTTTGAGATTACTTTTTTTACTTTATTCAAGTCAGTAAAAGTTAGGTGTTTATGCCCAACTTCACAGGCAGGGGCTTTATCGCACAGTCCCATGCAAGGTGCTCTTAGCACCCTAACTTTTTTTTTATCAAGGTTTGTTCTGAGTTCTTTAATCAACTTTTCTGAACCAAATAACTCACATGTTAAACTATCACAAACTCTTATTGTTAAATCTTGAATGCCTGGCGCATCATCATCAATAACATCAAAGTGTGCGTAGAAGGTAGCAACTTCAAAGGATTCTGCAAAAGGAATTTTGAGAATTTCAGACAAGGCTGCAAGATGTTTTTTTCTAATCTCATTGTATTTGTCTTGAATTAAGTGCAGGTATTCAATTAACAAATCTCTTCTGAGAGGAAGAGAACTGATTAGTTTTTTTATCTCTTTAACATCGGGTTCATTTACATTTCTTCCCTTAGGATAAAACTTTTTATTTTTATTAATGTTTAGCATTTAATATTTATATATTTTTTTATATAATATTGGACTTTTTTTTCTAATTGAAATGATCTTGTAAAATTTTTTTCACTTTGTCCAATAAATTTCCTTTTTTAAATAAAAATCCCAATATTCCTGCATTTTCTGCTGCTTTGATATCACTTGATTTGTCACCAATTAAAAAACATTGATTCAGGTCAAGTTTGTGTTTTTCTGCAGCATGAATAATCATTTTTGGAGAAGGCTTTCTGTCAGAATTTTCTCCAGAGTTAGGAAGATCTGTTGAAAAGAAAAAATCATCAATTTTTGTTTTTTCCTTTTTTAACTGGTCATTTATCCATTTATGAAGATATTCTACATCTTTTTCTGAATAAAAACCTCTTCCAACACCCGATTGATTGGTTATTACAATAACCAGAAAACCACTATCTTTAAGAAACTTAATTGATTCTTTTGCACCTTCAATCCATTCGAAATCATTGATTTTATTAAGGTAACCAATATCTTTGTTTATAACTCCATCTCGATCCAAGAAAACTGCTTTTTGATATTTTTTAAATTTTACTTGATTCATTTTTTTGTCGATTATAAATATAGTGCATAAAAATTCTTTTGTGAAACTCAATGATAAAGAAAAATAATATAAAAAGCCGAAAAAGATCATACGAACCAAGTGATAAAGAAAAATTTATGAATCCGCGTCAGGTTGAGTACTTTAAGCAATTGTTATTGACATGGAAAGACGATTTACTAAAAGAATCATCAAATACATTAGATCATCTCAAAGAAGAATCTTCTAATAAACCAGATAACGCAGATAGAGCATCTATTGAGTCGGAAAGAAGTCTGGAGCTAAGAACTCGTGACAGGGAAAGAAAATTATTGAGTAAGATTAATAAAGCATTAAAGAAAATTGATGATGGTACTTACGGCTATTGTGAAGAAACAAATCAACCTATTTCAATCGCGAGGCTGAAGGCAAGACCTATTGCAACGCTATCAATTGAGGCTCAGGAAATGCACGAGAAGTTTGAAAAAGTTTATAAGGAAAAAGAATATTAAAAAATCTATTGCTTTATAATTTTTGAATGTTAATATCTGATAGAACATTAATAGAACATTTATGGATAAATTAAAATCACTAGAGTCTACAATAAGCCAAATAGAAAGAAATTTTGGTAAAGGCTCAGTTATGAAATTGGGAGAACGAGAGGTAATAGAAATTGATACTATTTCCTCTGGTTCGTTAAGTCTTGATGTCGCATTGGGTATAGGGGGACTGCCAAAAGGAAGAATAGTGGAAATTTATGGGCCTGAAAGTTCAGGTAAAACTACATTAGCTTTACATGTAATTGCCGAGGCTCAAAAAGATAAAGGTACATGTGCGTTTATCGATGCCGAGCATGCTCTTGATCCGGTTTATGCTAAGAAGTTAGGAGTTGATACTGATGAAATGTTAATTTCTCAACCTGATAATGGTGAGCAAGCATTAGAAATTGCTGATACACTTGTGAATTCAAATGCAGTTGATGTTTTAGTAATTGATTCCGTAGCAGCACTTGTGCCAAGAGCTGAGATCGAGGGTGATATGGGAGATTCTCATATGGGATTACACGCAAGATTGATGAGCCAGGCACTCAGGAAGTTAACAGGGTCAATTTCAAGATCCAAGTCATTAGTAATTTTTATTAATCAGATCAGGCAAAAAATTGGTGTGATGTTTGGTAACCCTGAAACAACAACTGGAGGAAATGCATTAAAATTTTATGCATCTATAAGAATGGACATAAGAAGAATTGGAGCTATTAAAGACAGAGATGAGGTTATTGGGAATCAAACTAGAGTAAAAATTGTAAAAAACAAACTAGCTCCTCCTTTCAAAACGGTTGAGTTTGATATTATGTATGGTGAAGGAATATCAAAAACTGGTGAGATATTAGATTTAGCAAGTAAGACTGGTTTGGTTGAAAAATCTGGTGCATGGTATTCATATGATGGCGATAGAATAGGTCAGGGTAGAGAAAATGCAAAAATATTTCTAAAAGAAAATTCTGAAATTTCAAAAAAAATAGAAGATTCAATAAGATCTTCAGGAAAAAAAGAATCAAATTCTGAAGATTCAAGTCAAGATGTTGCTGATCAAGAAATCAGTGTTGATTAATTCCTAAAAGTCTTTTTATAATCAATTATAAATTAATGCAGGATTTTTCTGACATATCGCATAGAATAAGAAAAAGTTTTATAAATTTTTTTAAGCAAAACTCGCACAACGAAATTGCTTCTTCTCCGTTAATACCTATCAATGATCCATCACTTTTATTTACTAACTCTGGGATGGTACAATTTAAAAACTGGTTTACTGGAAACGAAATAGCAAAATATGAGAATGTTGTAACTATTCAAAAATGTTTAAGAGCAGGTGGGAAACATAATGATTTAGAAAATGTTGGTTTTACACCAAGACACCATACATTTTTTGAAATGTTGGGTAATTTTTCTTTTGGTGGTTATTTTAAAGAGAGGGCAATAGAACTTGCATGGCATTTATTAATAAAGGAATTTTCTATAAATTCTAAAAAACTAATAATTACTGTTTATAAAGATGACAATGAATCAGCTAAGCTGTGGAAAAAAATTTCTAATTTGTCGAACAGTCAAATAATCGAGATAAGTTCCGTTGATAATTTTTGGACAATGGGAGAAACAGGTCCTTGTGGACCCTGTAGTGAGATTTTCTTTGATAATGGTGATAACATTAGCGGAGGAAAGCCAGGTAGTAAAAATCAAGATGGTGATAGATATGTTGAAATATGGAATCTTGTTTTTATGCAATATGAAAAAAATAAAAAAGATCTAAAAGATCTTCCTGTAAAATGCGTTGATACTGGAATGGGACTTGAGAGAATTACGGCTCTTTTGAGTAACAAAACAAATAATTATGAAACTGATTTATTTGAATATATTTTTTCTGAAATTGAAATTTATTTAAATCAAAAAATTGATAATAATAATTTATCAGCATTCAGAATTATCTCAGATCATATCAAATCTATTTGCATGTTAATGTCTGAAGGTATTCTCCCATCTAATGAGGGAAGAGGTTATGTTTTAAGAAGAATAATAAGAAGAACATTATTGCAAGTTTATAAACTTGAACCTGGAGCAATAATCTTGAATAAGCTAGTACAATCTGTGGTTAGGAAATATTCCAAGTTTTATTATGAATTAGACAAACGAACACCATTTATTGAAAAAAATTTAAGAAATGAGGAAGAAAAGTTTTCTGAAACTTTAGAGATTGGTTTAAGTTTGTTAGATAAAAAGATTAAAAATATGAAGAATAAAGAATTCCCCGCTGAGTTAGCCTTTAAATTATATGATACATATGGTTTTCCGATAGATCTGACTCAAAATATTTTAGCTGAAAAGAAATTTAAATTAAATAAAAATGATTATGAATCCATAGTAAAAGCTAATAAGTTAAAACAAAAAGAAACATGGACTGGAACTGGTCAAGAAAGTAATGAAAGAATTTTTCTTGAATTGAAAAGAAATGAAAAAGCAACAAAATTTTTAGGTTACGAAAAAAAATCTTGTTTATCAAAACTTTCAAAAATAATAAAAAATAACAAATTTGAAAAATCTTTAAGTAAAAATCAAAATAATATTATTTTGATTTTTGACAAAACTCCATTTTATGGGGAATCAGGTGGACAGGTTGGAGATACCGGAAATTTATTTAACTTAGATGGAGAGCTTGTTGGCAGAATAATTGATACAAAGAAAATTGATGGAGATATTTTTCTTCACATTTTAGAGAAAAACGAATTACCTGTTTCTGTGAATGAAAAATATAATTTGGTTATTGATGACGAAAGGAGAGAAAAAATTAAAAATAATCATTCTGCTACTCATCTTCTTCATGAGGCTTTGAGACAAACACTTGGTGATCATGTTAGTCAAAAGGGATCATTAGTAAATGAACAAAAGTTAAGATTTGATTTTACTTTTAATGACCAATTAAAAGATGATCAGCTTTTAAAAATTGAAAAAATGGTCAATTTATCAATCAGATCAAATATTCAACTCAGTGTTGACTTCATGCCAGCTAAAGATGCTATTAAAAAAGGAGCTATTGCTTTATTTGGTGAGAAATACCCTGAAAAAGCTCGGGTAATCTTTTTTGTTAATAAAACTGCAAAAAGTAATTTTTCTTCCATTGAATTATGTGGTGGTACTCATGCGGAATCAACAGGACAGATTGGATCATTTAAAATAATTAGCGAAGCATCGGTTTCATCTGGTGTAAGAAGAATTGAGGCAATTACAGGTGAGCAAGTTAATAACTATTTTTCCAAAAAAATAGTTTTATTAAATGAAATTAAAGATTTACTTAGAGCCTCAGATGAGAATATCAAAGAAAAAATTATTAATCTTAAAAATGATGTAACAGAATTAAAAAAAGAATCTAGTAAATCACAAATAAACTATTCAGAAGAAAAGATAATCATCAATTCATCATATAAAGTTTATTTTCAAAAGTTAGATGTGAATCCCAAGGATTTAAAAAATCTCTCAGATATTGTCAAAAATAAATTTAAATCAGGCTTAATTGTTTTGGCAACTAATCATGAAAAAAAAATATCGATTGTAGTTTCTGTAACTAATGATTTATTTCAAAAAGTTGATGCAGTAGAAAAACTAAAAAAAATTGTTAAATTCCTTGATGGTAAAGGTGGAGGTGGTCGGAAAGATCTAGCCCAGGGAGGTGCCCCATTTTCTGATAAAATTGAGCATTTAAAAAAGTTTCTTAAAGAATCATTGTAGAGGAATCTTTATAATTAATTATGAGAAAATTAATAGATTTAGACACAAAATGGTTTAAACAAGTGACTATGAATTTTCAATTCTATTTCTTATTAATTTAAAAAAATCATTTGTTGTTAACCATTTTTGATCTGGGCCTACCATGAGAGCTAAATCCTTAGTCATTTGACCTTTTTCGATTATGTTAATACAGATTTTTTCTAAATTAATGCAAAATTTTTTTAATTTTGTATTTTTGTCTAAGTACGCTCTGTGAGCCAAGCCTCTTGTCCAAGCAAATATTGAAGCAATTGGGTTAGTAGAAGTTTGAATCCCATTTTTAAATTGTTTGTAGTGACTTGTAATTGTTCCATGAGCAGCTTCAGTTTCAATTATTTTCCCATCAGGACTCTGCAAGACCGATGTCATTAAACCCAGTGATCCGTAACCTTGTGCAACAAGATCAGACATAACATCTCCATCATAATTTTTACAAGCCCAGATAAATCCTCCACTCCATTTCATAAGGCATGCAACCATATCATCAATCAATCTGTGTTGATATGATATTTTATTCCTTTGAAATTTTTTTTTAAACTCTTTTTGATAGAGGTTTTCAAAAATTTCTTTAAATTTTTCATCATATTTTTGTAAAATTGTATTTTTAGTTGATAAAAATAGTGGCATCTTTCTTTTTAATGCAAAGTTAAAACAACATAATGCAAAATCTTTGATTGATCTGTTTGAATTATAATAACTAATCCCAACTCCAGGAGAATTAAAATCAAATACTTTCTCAACAATAGTTTTTTTTTTATCTTTACTTTTAAATGATAATTTTAATTCACCCTTTTCTTTAATTTGTATTTCTTTAGACCGATATATATCACCGTAGGCATGTCTTGCTATTACAACTGGATTATCCCAATGTGAAACTATTTTAGGAATATTTTTAATTATTATTGGTTCTCTAAAAATTGTTCCATTAATAATATTGCGTATAGTACCATTAGGTGATGGATATTTTGCTTTTAAATTAAATTCTTTAATTCTTTTATCATCGGGTGTAATAGTCGCGCACTTGATCCCAACTTTATTTCTTTTAATTGAATTTGCAGCATCAATTGTTATTTTATCACCAGTGTTGTCTCTACTTTTTATTCCTAGGTCATACTTTATTTTTTTCACATTAATAAAAGGATCTATTAGTTCATCAGAGATTTTTTCCCAAATAACTCGGGCCATTTCATCTCCATTAATATCGACTATAGGATTGCTAACTTGTATTATAGGCATTTGTCTTTTTAATATTTTATTCTCTTTTAAACAAGAAAATTTAGATATATTATTATGAAAAATAGTTTTTTTATATGAAAAGAGAAATTTTAATACTTTCAACTCTTATTAGTGTTGCATTATTTATTTACATTTTTTTACCATTTAATGATGATTTGAATGTAACAAAAGATGATAATGAAAATGCTGAAATTAGAGAATATACAGAAAATTATGACAAAAAAATAAATAAAGATTTTGATCACTCTATTGATTTGACCTTTGATATTGTAAGAATGAGTCCATCGGGAGATACTATAATTGCCGGTAAAACTCAACCCAAAATTGAAGTTCAAATTTATGATGGCAATGAAAAAATTGGTTCTACTTTTTCTGATGAATATGGTGACTGGATCTGGATGAGCGACTCTCCTTTAGATGAAGGAATAAAAAAATTTTCTCTAAAACATGTTGATGATAATGGAAATGAACATATTTCAGATGAAAATGTTATTGTTTTCCTCGAAGATGGATCAAAAAATGTCCCTAAAATAATTAGATTTTCAAACACTGATAATGAAGGTTTAGAATTATTAAGCGATGGAAATATTATTGAAGGTCTTTCACTCGATTTGGTTGAATATTCATCCAATAAAAAGTTTATTTTGAAGGGAAGAGCAAGTCCAGGTTCAAATGTAAAAGTTTTTCTATCAGGAGAGTTTGTTGGAAATATAACATCAGATGAGGAAGGGTACTGGAATTTTTTTTCTGATGATATAAAATTTCTCGAATATAATTTAAAGTTGGTTGGGATGATAAGAAACCAAGAAATAATAATTAAAACACCAATCTTTAATAGTAAAATAAAGAAAAACATGCTTATAACAAAAAAAGTTGTAGTAGAAGATGGGAATAGTTTGTGGAGAATAGCTAGAAGAATATTGGGTGGAGGTATTTTTTATTCCGAAATTTACAAAAATAATTTAGAAAAAATTAAAGACCCTGATTTAATTTTTCCTGGACAAGTTTTTAATATACCTAATAAAAAAAAAGTAAAGTTATATGAATAAAGACAATCGACAGCCTGGAAAGTTGGATTCTTTTTTTAATGAAGTTGAATCATTGAAAAAATATCTTCCTCCTATCAACTCTGCTGGATATCCTTTTATAATAATATTTTTTTTAGTTTCATTATTATTATCAACACTTTCAGAATTTTTAGGTTGGTTAGGTTTTTTAATTACTATTTGGTGTGTTTATTTTTTTAGAGATCCTGAGAGAGTGATTCCAGATGATCAAAAAATAATTGTTTCACCTGCTGATGGGAAAATATTATCTATTGACACAGCAAAAAGCCCTGAGAATCTAGTCGATAAAAAACAACTCGAAATGAAAAAAATTTCAATTTTCATGGATGTATTTAATGTCCATGTAAATAGAATTCCCGTTTCTGGAAAAATAGTTTGGCTCAAATACATACCAGGAGCTTTTTTTAATGCTTCACTTGATAAGTCAAGTGAAGACAATGAAAGAATGGTAACTAAAATAGAAATTTCAAAAGATTTATTTATTTATGTCGTTCAAATTGCAGGTTTAATTGCAAGAAGGATAAAATGCGATTTAACTGAAAATCAATCAGTTAAAGTTGGAGAAAGATTTGGAATTATTCGATTTGGAAGCAGAGTAGATGTTTATGTGCCAAAAGAATTTAAAACTAACATTTTTAAAGGTCAAATTTCAATTTCTGGAGAGACGATTCTTGCTGATTTTAAAAATATTAAATCTAAATGACAAATGAAAAAGTTATCACTTCGGAGTTTGATTCCTAACTTATTCACCTTTTTCTCATTAACACTTGGTCTTACTGCTTTAAAATTTGCAATTGATCAAAAATGGCAAATTTCCGTTTCTTTAATTGTATTTGCTTCTTTTCTTGATAATTTAGATGGTAAGTTAGCAAGATTACTCAAAACAAACTCTAATTTTGGAATTGAATTGGATTCTTTATCAGATCTGATTAGTTTTGGTGTAACCCCTGCAATAATCATTTATTTATGGTCTCAATCTTTATCGATTGATGGGGTGTGGGCAATGGTAATTTTTTATGCAATCTGTTCATCATCAAGACTTGCAAAATTTAATATTACAAGCTTAGAAAGTGAGTCTAGTTTAAAAAAAATTAAGTTTTTTTCAGGTGTTTCTACGCCAGCTGCAGCAGGTTTAACTTTATTACCAATGATGATAAATTTTAGATTTAACTCAAACTTTTTTGTTAATGATTTTTTTATAAAGTTTTATCTTATATTTCCAGCTATCTTAATGATTTCAAACATCCCAACATATTCGTTAAAGGGCATAAAATTTGAAAAAAAATATTTGCCTTTTTTAATTGTTTTGCTAGCCAGTTATTTGTCTTTACTTTTAACTGACTTCTGGTTAGCAATGATTATTTTAATTTCTGTTTATTATGTTAGTATTCCGTTTGCAATTTATGATTTTAGAAAGACCTGAGAAATTTATTTTTTTCTCCAATTATTATTAAACAAGGGGTTATCACAAGCGTAAGTAAAAAAGAAAACATTACCCCAAAAACAATTGCATTTGAAAGCTGTAACCACCATTGCGAACTAGGACTATCAAAGTTAATTTGAAGCTCTAAGAAATTTATATTTAAACCAATTGCCATTGGTATAAGACCAAAAAATGTCGTTAGAGTTGTTAACATAACTGGTCTAAGTCTTTGAGCACCTGTTCGTAATATGGTGTTTTTGGTATTCTCACCTCTCGTTTTAAGCTCTTTATAAGTATCAAGAAGAACAATATTGTTATTAACAACAATACCCGCAAGTGCAATCACACCTATTCCTGTCATTATTATACCAAAAGGTTTTGCAGAAATAATTAGACCTACCATAACCCCAATTGTAGAAAAGATTATTGCCGACAATATGATAAAACAGAAATAAAAACTGTTAAAAGTCGTAATTAAAATTATAGTAATTAGAAAAATTGCAATAAAAAAAGCTTTGATTAGAAATGATTTGGCTTCATTTTGATCCTCTTCTTGACCGGTGAAAATTATTCTAGAGGAAAAATTATCTCCCCTTTCTATTAACCATTTTTTAATTTCTATAACTTTATTGTTTGCTAGTTCACCATCAATAACATCAAATTTAATATTTTTAGACCTAGTAGAATTATATCTTGTAATATTTCCAGTTTTTTTCTTAGGTCTTCTTTCAACAAAAAGGCTCAAGGAAACTGGACCATTTTTACCATCAATTATTATATTATCAAGTTCATCAAGTGTTCTAAATTGTTTTTCGTATTTAACGATTATATCTACCTCTTCATCACTATCTTCCGGCATAAAATCAGTTACTTTCAGACCATGAGTTAACATTTGAATTGAATTGCCTATCAATTCTATTCCTATCCCGTGTTGATCTGCCTTGACTCTGTCTATTTTTAATTCCCATTCGACCCCAGGAACTGATAGGTTTGAGTCAAGATTTTTAACCCACGATGAATTTTTAAGGAAATTCACCATTTTAGAGGTATCATTAATTAAATCTTCCACATTATTATTCGTGACTATAATTTCAACATCCTTATCCTTTGGTGGGCCATCCTGTTTTTCAATAAATTCTAGATACAAACCAGAAAACTTTTGAGTTTTTTTTTTAAGTTCATTTATTATAAAATTAGCTTTTGGTCTTTTTTTCCAATTTATTAATTCAATTTTTATAGATCCAATTACATCTTCAGCTTCGCTTCTTTTTTCTCCTTTAACAGATCCGCTCCTAGAGTATATATTTTTTATGAATTTATTTTTTAGGATTTCTTTTTCGATATTACTAACGATTTCATCTTTTTCTCTTGCAGAAAAATTACCTTTTGCATGAATTACTATTTCAGCATAATCAGGTTCTATGGGTGGAAAAAATTCAAATCCTTTCCCAAATCTTGCATAGATAACCTGTATCATAACAAGAACAACAATGCTCAGAAAAATGAGTTTTTTAGGATTATCAAGACTATATCTCATGAATTCAATATATTTGCCCTGTATACCCTTAATATTTTTTAATTCTCCCTTTTCTAAAAGATTTAAATTTTCGATTTCTTTCTTGGAATATGGTATGTCATTACCTGCGATTTTTCCTATTACGGGTATAAATATAAGTGCCATTACTAAAGAAGAAGACAAGACTGCCAGTAAGGTTACTGGAAGAAAAAACATGAACTCGCCAGCTATTCCTGGCCAAAATATTAGAGGGAAGAATGCTGCTAAAGTTGTTGATGTTGATGCTAACACAGGAATGAACATTTTTTTTGCAGATAAAATAAATACTTTTCTATTTTCAATTCCTTCATTTGCTCTTCTATTAGCATACTCAACCACAATTATTGCTCCGTCGATTAGTATACCCACTGATAAAATTAATGAAAAAAGTACAACAACATTTATAGTGACATTAAAAAAGGACAAAATGA
>MDTA01110542.1_pt1 | contig 13659 bp, 5 predicted proteins | sample 811151 | NCBI WGS metagenome assembly MDTA01 (sample SAMN05326648, study PRJNA326480) | marine metagenome | isolation source: seawater | place: Indian Ocean: South | collected 2010 | reverse complement strand
TTTTTACTACAGTAGTAATTTTGTAAATATCGAAAAATCGATGATTTAGCAATGTTTTAGCAATGTTTTAGCAATGTTTTAGCAATAATTTAGCAAAATGGTTTTTACAGTGCATGCCGACCGAAAGTCAACGATATAGGGAGAATGGTCTATTCTCAACCAAACATACATGACTCATACCAGTATCCCGTAACACATACACGTCAGTATCCCGTATATGATAGCAGCACATATGTAGTAACAAGGGTTTTTATACAATGGTTTTACCCTAACTTCGAAACTTACCTTTGCGTTAACGGGCGGGATACGACCAGTACACGTGGTGAGACTGGTGCACGGGTTACACGGTACACACGGGGTACCACCGGAGCGGCGGCAAACGACCTGACAACCCTGTATATGTTTCAAGCCGGCGAGCCACAAACTCACCGTTCGGAAACACGCGGCCGTGAAGTGCCCCGTGCCGCCGTTCTCGGTTGCTAAATTTGTATTGTCGTTTCGATTCAGGTGGAGGGCATCATCATCTCCGTGGGACGATGATACGAAAAAGCTGCAACTGTCGAAACTCGCGTTGCTTGAAGTTGTACGTCCGTCGTTTGCTTCGCGATAGATGTCTAATGATTTCATTTGAATTGACGACGTCATCTGAGCACCTTGTACTTGCCAGGTATTGCGAGTGCTTCTCTTCCGGACTATATTGCGAACGATGCAACTGCACAAACTGTTCCAACAGCGTTGAAAGTGCGGATGAACGCCAGGAAGCTGTCGAAGCCGTGCTCGAGCGAAATTTAATTGCGTTTCGTCCTAAGATCGCATCGAATAATATCGGACGGATCTTCTTCGATGGCAGGCACAATAAGGCAGTAGCCTCTCTTGCTTTTTCCTTGCACTCCGTATGACTGCGCTTCGCTGATGATAGGGGTGTCACTGCAAAAAAAGTAGTTGTCTGAAGAAGTATTGTGAATGTTTCCAAGCAAAAATTTTCTGCACCGATATCTGCAGGTGTTTGCTACACACTCCATCCGGCTTCTTGCAACTGATCATTCTCCCACTGCCGAAGGTGTTCTGACTGCAAAAACCTTCCGGCAGTGTCAGATCGGCACACTGGACCGCAACTCATGTCACATAATGTCAATTCCTTTTATATGGCAAAGGTATGCGCCACTTTGTCTCTGCAGGAAAGCTAAAGGAAACATAGCATTAACAGGAAACTGCTCAACGCGCTACAGCCATTCAGAGATCGCCCCCCCTGCAAGTGATAGTTCATTCTTGCACCCCGTTGGATCAGGATCCAGCTGTTCAGGTGTATTAACTTTTCGTCGCTTTCATCGCATCCAATCAAATTATTAATGCCCTGCCGCTGAAGAAGGATTCGCGACATTGTAATGTGGCCGAAATTCTAACGAAATCCAACGTCAGATTGTTGAGCCAAAAGTTGTCAACCGTGAAGGAACCAGAAATCAGTTCTATTCAGAATTTCTTTTGGAACTGACAGTATGTTCTGCGCAGAAGTCTAAAGTAGTTTCCAGATGCAAACGCAGAAATGAAAGTGGCGTTGACGATGAGAAGGTATTCGATTTGATTTCAGTAGACTATTGCTTTATTTTGGTATCCTCATTTCTATCAAAACATCGGTTGACCTTTCAGCCTCAAATCATACCGTCAATAACCGGCAGTGCGGATGATGGTGCTGAAATTCAGCACAGGTGAGATTATCATCGATGACATCATGTGGGCACCTGTATAGGATGAAACCGTTCGCTGCTTCAGGAAAGGACGCATGGAACCGGTCATTAATATCGGCTATACTCTAGCTGATGCCTCTCAGCATACAAACCTAAGCACTGGCGGCGAAAGGACCAATGTTTGTACCACAGAAGATAAAATATTACGTATCAGTTTTCTTGCAACAAATCATGAAGCCAATATCATGAGCGAGCTCACACATATGATCGGCTCCGTGACCGAGCATGATTCGGGAGGGTCTTGATTCAAAGGAAATTACCTCGTGGAAAAGAAATATGCAAGGCAATTAGGAACAATTCCTTTTGATTCCCTCTTTACTACCAATCCCATGAGCTTTTGTCCAATTTGATGAAAATTGGGAGCTTTTCAAGTGGGGCATCAACGGTGATCCAACATGGTCCAAGAAAAGTGTTCGGTGCGTCACAATATCTATTGCACTTTTCGACGATGTCGTGCACATCACGGTCCCACTCGACCCACTCACCGATCGGCAAGTAAAGCCTCCTCCAGCGCGAACCTTTTTCAACTACGGGAGCGACGATGACATCATTGCCTACTGCAAATTGATCGTCAATGGCGTAAGTTTCCTTATCCAATGGATCTAACCACCAAAGCGGACGGCAAATGGGCGCTAGCGAAGTAGAGGCTTCAACGGCGAGTTTTAAAAGTCGCGGTAATAAAACCTTTTGACGATCGTGTTCCGCCGCCAGACAGAGTGTTCTGGCCGTGTCACTTATATCCCATGGGGGGATTGACCATTGTACAGATGGCATCATGATACTAACCTGCGCCCACCGGACAATGAGTTCAGTGTCTGGATATTGGCCCCAGTATGCATTTCCGCCAACCATATCAGGCAAGCAAAAATGATAACCCAAGACAGACGACGTTAGCAATGCAGGTATCAAAGATTGCAACCCATTATCAAGTCCCCACACCGAATCTCGATCGCCCATCCGCACCAGACCGGAATATCCAGTGGTAAAATATGCACTTCGAACTTCAGATATTGGGAAGCGAGAGGCAACTTTGTTAACCCATATCTGTGTGTATTCTCCTGGATGCTGAAGAGGGCGAGTTGTTACTGCCCCCCTGGGCAAAAAACATGGCTCTCCAGCGTCAAACTTGAATCCATCGATACCCATTGTATCTTGCAAACGTTTCAAACGTGTAACAAACCAATCCACGGCCATATCGTTAGTGAGATCTAGTACCCAGACAGGCTGAGTGCCCCACCATCGCACCTGACCTGCGCGCAGTCTCCCTCCTCCTCCTCCGCCTTCCCAATGACCCGGGGGCCAATCATACTCATCAACTAGGATCTTAATAGCCGAACCAGTTCTCTGTCCTATGCCACCAGTGGATATTTCTTCACGCACTGAGGGGGGTTCGTTTCCTGCCACAACATATCCACGATCGCGGGCCTCCTCATAAGCTACCGAGCCCTCCTGCAGAAATGGCATGACCCACACGGTGACTAAGAATCCAAGGTCGTGGAGATCGTCGACTAATTTCTTCGGATTTGGGAACTTCTCGGGATCGAATTCAAGGTCACCATAACGTGACTGCCATCGATCATCAATCTCAAGCACACCTGGGATGAACCCGTTGTCTATCACGGCAGTGGCAAGATCAAGAACTTGCCTTTGAGTGACATCAGCATGTGAAGTTGCCCAAGTTGTCCATGTTGAGCGCTTAAATAGAACATCGGGCGGTGGTCTCGTTGGAAGAGGGAGGGAGCCAAGAGCAGTCCAAGCTGCGGCTCGGATGTGTTGCTTAGCTGCCAGTCCAACACGAAGAATAACGCTGTCTTCGGTTGAGCTTGGCTCTGCCGCTCCATTAACACCTCTGATTGAGTCCACACGGTTGCCACTATAACTTATCGGCTGTTCAAGGGACTGCCACGGGTGCAGAACAGACCTGTCATTCCAATCAACACGTGACTGTATGCGTATTTTGCCATCTCCTCTTGTTGCCGCACCTCCACTACTCTGGTTCAGGACTGGAAGTGTGGGCTGAGTAAGGTGCTGGACCCCGACACCAAAGTATCTTGGAATTGATCCAGTTTGTCTTGCCGGGGAATTCAAGCCGAAATGAAGAAAGGGAGTTCTTGGATCTGCTATGACCATCGAGCCTGCGCTGCTCATCCAGTGACAACCAACAACTGACCCCAACCCATTTGGGCCATGATCAAAAGGATAAAGGGGCCCCATCTCCCACTGGGCTCGATCCAATGGCCAGATCTGGCGCAGCATGTGTGCACCACCAAACCAATGGATATCCTGAGTAAGCTCCAGTGAAAGCTCAGCGCCTTTGATATCTGCTTGGTCTTCTAACGACTTCCTTTCAATTACAACTTCTATTAAATAACCCTCGTCGATGCCGCGAGTCCACTGGGAAAACTTATCTCTGGTTTCACTTGAGAACGAGGATGAAGCACACCAAACGTTGAGGAATATTCCGCCTGGCCAATACAGAGAAAGTGCCGCGTCTTCAGGGGCGCCTAAGTGTGATGACCGTTCTCGAGCAGGTACATTGACAGCGCCTTCGGGTAGAGTTAAGGCGAGATGTTGTCGGCTTGAATAAACACCTGGCATAACAAGTATCATCGTGCCGTCGTGCCGAACGTGTAGCCCTGACCCGCCGTCTGATAATGACCATTCGGTCACGGCCTGGGATGCTGAAGCTGTGAATGGAGGACGTTGAGTTGAGCCATCTGCTTTCCGAGTATCCAACGGGACGGGATGATTTGAAGTGGAAATTGCCATGGCCGAGCCACTAGCGATAGCGCGCCTCCGTGTGCACTTGTATCGATTGCCAACCACCTCATCGTGCCGTGGCTCCGTGCACTCGGACCTGACGCACAAGTTCGAGCCCGACTGTTGATGGTGCCTTCGAAGCAGTCCCGGGAGACTTTTTCTTTTTATCTTCGTTCGACTCCTTATTCTCGGATAGAATGTTGCGACACGTGCCATATCTAAGTGTTAGCAGCGTGCCCCTCCTCCGAAATGTGCCACTCTGATATCGCCGTGCGCTCGCGTGGGATAAACCCGCTGACCGCCACTCGCTGTCAACGCCGAACGGTGCCCGCAGGTAAAGAGACAAGAAGGATAAATTTAAATTTGTTTGGGCACGGCGCTCGGGCAGGCAGGTCCGATCAGGTGACGCTCTGTCTTCGTAAGTTTCTATCTTAACTTTTAACACACTTACCGTCAGATATGGAGTTGACGCTTATCTGACATATTCGTGGTATTATCCGTGAGATATGCCCAAGCAATGCAGAGGTGGGGAGGAGACGATCGAGGCAAATGATATGTGTGTCACGATTTTTTTTGGCCTAGGAACTACCTTTACCATTCTTGAGTTAATGTACCCATATAAACCCTGAAGCGTGCCACGCGCTACCAGGAGCGGTTTTTAACGAACGAAGGTAAATATTTCATCAAAAAATTTACGGGGTACCTGGGCGCTGTCAAGCTGTTACGCACCAGTGGAGATCGATACTGACGATACTGGCGGCGGATATATAGCTGGTCGCCATTGGACAGTCCGATGTATGATGGCCGATGTATGACAATGTATGACAACGACACGCGTTTCTCGAGATCGTTAAGGGTTAGGACGTTCCTGAAACCACTCGGAGTGTCGCATGACATAACCGTCCATAGGACTTTCCTTGGATGTTTCAGGTGAGGGGACGAAGAAAAACTTTGGGCACATGGCGGAGCTGACTGTGATCCGCTTCTTCGCACTGGTGATTGCATGCTCCGTGTGCAGCATGCCTCACAAAACTCTTGCCGAGTCATCGCACGCTTTGTTTCCGTCGGGATACCCCCGCGTGGAGTATCGAAATGGCACCAACACGTTTAAGCTCTTTATGGCCTTAGATCGCGCTGGCACCGCCTTCTTCGTCGCCGTGCCCCGCGTAGACCCGATTACAAGCACCGCAATGCCCACGCCAGACGAGATACTCGCGGGAAATGCGAGTGTCAGTGCAGGCGAAGTTGCGGCGGCAGCGGGCTCGCTCACGTTCACAGATCCAGACACAGAGCGCATGTTGTTTGTCGCCGGCCTGCCTGATGAATCCACGTTTGACTTGTATTTTGCCACACAATCTGGAAGACAGAGTGTTTCAGGAAACGCAGTTGCGTCACCCACGTCGGCAACTATATCAAAAATGAATGCGTTGGTTATCGGCGACGTCACGCCGCCGCTGTTCGTGATGGGCACCCCGCACACTGTTGGTCATGGTTCGACAAGTATAACAGTTTTGGTTGCTGCATCCGAACAAAACTCCTCTTACCATGTCATCATATTACCGAGCGGATCCTCACCGCCAAGGACAGCACTTGAGGTATATAATGGAATCCTGTCTGTAAATACAGCAAACGCAGCGATCGTGTTCAAGGGTTCGGGCCCTGTTCCGTTCTTTGACACAACCCCCGTGACTTTTGTTGGCGATCTGTCTCCTGGGTCTGCCTACAAGATTTACCTAACGATAGCTGACAGGAATGGAAACGTCAATCCAGTGGTGCAGGTTGTGCATGCATCCACAAAATACTGCATGCCGTGCCCGATCTTCAATGTTTTGGCTGTAGGCACCAGATGCGACTGTGTGGTGCCTATAATTTTCACACTGCGTGTTTTGACGACAGGAAATGAGCTGGTGAACAACAGGGACGCACTGAAAGCTTCGGTCGCAGAGCAGCTTGGTGTAGCTGTGTCGCAGGTGGCAATGATGTCTTGGGAGCGCGCAGCTGGGCATCCAGGGTACATGACGGTAACACTATCTGTGCTGCCCTTCAGTGCAAGCGATAATTCAACCACCGCTGCTGTTGCCAGTGCGCTTGCATCTGTAAACCTTAACATTGGCGGCGCTCCATCAGAGGTCAGTGATCTGGTGCTGTCAGGCGAGCCAGATACGCGGATACTTTTTGGATCGAGAAACCGGCCGAAGGGTAGAACCAATCCGATGACGGAGGATGGAAGCATACCGGGGCAGCCAATGGAGGACCCCGAGCCGACAAACAGGGCCCTGTTCCATTGGAAGGTGTGGTTCGACGATATAGAGTGCACAGCATGTATGTCGCAGTGCAAGCTTGATAATGGCCATTGGACTTCATGTACATCACCAAAAGTATACTATGCATTGCCACAAGGCGAACACAATTTTTTTGTACGAGGTTTGGGTGGTGACGGTGTGCCAGATAGTAATCCAGCAAGATATACATGGACCATCCGATACAGGACAGAAATATTTTTTGGTGTTGACCAGATACCTCCTGCTTTCGTCAACAGCAGCAACATCACATTTTCTTTAAGCAGCAACAAACGCGGGGCAATGTTTCAATATAGCTTTAACTCGTATGACGAATTTCCAGTATACAGGTCCTTGCCTCAAGGGGTATCAACAGTTAAGGTGAACAGCAGCGTCGGTGTAAATATTTTTGCAGCAAGGGCCATAGCAGAAGGAGAGATTTCCACAACTGTGGCGAAACACACCTGGGTGTACGATATCTACCAGCCATTTGCTAATGTGACTACGTCCGCAGTGAAAAACGGGTCGATGGTGAACAAATTGACAAATATTCAATTTGTGGTATTCGGCAACGACACGGATCCAACTTTTTTGCCGAATGCTGGAGTTGAAGAAATTTGGATTCGGTTCATGCGCGTGAAAGACAGTGCAACCTCGCCACCGCCGCTCTTCGATTGGCGCCTTGCCGACCACATTTTTGGGGCACAGACTCAGTTCACGCTTGCCTCGACAATTTCTGGTTTGCCTAACGGGATGTATGTGTTGAGTGCACGTGCAGTGGACAAAGCTGGCAATTCACGTTACACAGATGATGCATATGGACATGACCACTACTATTTTGAGCTCAGTGACCAAGTTCCGGGGATGCCAATCGTTTCTTCGGCGATTACGGTTGAGGATGTCATGACTGCCGTAAATAACACGGTGACTGGCGAGAGGCAACTTCGCATCTCGAGCACCATCCCTTCGGCAGAGGCATATGCATATTTTTTCACTGACATCAGAAACGGACAGCTTTTCTGGCCAGACGGTGTCACCGAGATTTTCGACGGCGACTACGTTTTAGCAGCCAACGTGAGCGATGGTTTAAGATACCTTCCATCTAAGGATCTGAACAACAAGGCAGTACTGCTTGATGGTACCCATCCTATTTTTTCATTCACGGTTAGGTCTGCGGGATCTTTGGACAACCGGGCACTGGTTGACACCCCAGTCATCGCATACATCTCAGTGTTGAGTGCAAACGACCCGCCAGTACTCGATCCAGATGAAGATTATCACCTTACTGGGTTATATGTTTACGATGCTGTCAGCAATGTAACTAATATTGGAGACTCTGTGTTTGACATTGTGAACAAGGGTTTCTCTGACATCGACGAGGGTTACAATTCAACGCGTGCGAACATGGGCATGGTCATACTAAGTGCAGATTCTTCACGTGGCGTTTGGCATTGGTCTGATAGTGCAGGCATGACTTGGCACGATTTCCCTGAGGACCTTAGTCCTGAGAGACCATTGCTGGTCCGTGCTGGGTTTAAAGACAGGTTACGATATTTCCCCAAGCTTGAGAACGGGGTTCCGCTGGATGATTTGGCATGGACAGCGAGTATAACATTCCGAGCATGGGATGGCGTATCTGGGCACGTTACTGGCAGTCGTGGACAGTGGTTCTTCGCTGAGGGGTATCCGTTGAATGCGACCCTGCATCCAGCTGCCGAGTATAACGATTCACTTTTTCCCCCACCACAGGCTTCGAAGTTCATCTACTACGACGCAACGTCGTTCGATGCGGGAGGGTTTCACTCGATGACAATTGCATCGGCTTATATTGAATTATACGGAATCAGATATGGAGCATATGTCCGTGCTAACCGCAGGGACACTGAGCTTGAGCGTCTTCGGCAAGAAAAAGCCCGGCAATCATTTTGTCCCCCAGACCATGGCTCTGCGCTGCGGCTTCCAGTACATGATAGGAATGCATCCGTTTCCATGCGAGTCGACCGCGACACTGAAAGAATCATCGTGAAGCCGCCTTGGACAGTCGAGGCATGGGTTCGAAGAGATGTAGTGACAAATGAGCAGACACTGTTTTCGGACCCATTGACCGGTGGCGCCATTCTTCTCGGTCTTGCACCAGGCACAGGCATCAGCGGAGTGATCCTTCCTCACCAGAGCGAGGCACGAAAGATCGCTCGTCACAATTTCTATAGTGCGAAGAACAACACCGCAGCAGATCATGCTGCTGCACAAATATCGATGGTCGAGGCAGCATGTCCTCGGTGGAATTTTTCTCTCCCGCTCAACAAGTGGACACACCTTGCATTTGTTGCTTTGCCTGACGGCGAATCTTACCGTTCACCGCGCGCTTACATCAGGCTATATGTTGACGGTCTTTATCTCGGATCGATCGGCCCAGATGCTGGAATGAATATGCCTCTCGGCACCATAGGATCACCGGGCCGTGCAGCATTTGCCATCGATGAGGTCAAATATTGGTCGTCCGCCAGAACTCCATATGACTTATTCTACAAGAAAGGGCTTTTCTTAGCAGGTGATGAACCCGGTCTAGTTTCGTATCTCGCACTTGAAGAAGGATGTGGAAACACGACACACGATATGGCAGCAGCTGCGTCATCGGAAGCGCAGTCCATCTGGGACATCCATGTCACCAATGCAACATGGGAGCGACAAATTTTGGGATTGCTTCGCTGCGCAGAGATACTCGCTGTCACTTCCAACCACGTATCTTCCGGCGGCGGTATCACGATTACCTTACACGGTGCTGGCTTCAGAAGGCCACAACTAGCTTCCATGAAGTATTCGAATCACCAAGTCATACCACCAGCCCTCGACTGGGATTGGAGAAATCCGATTTGTCGCTTTGGATATCGTGGCAGAACACTTGATGTGCCTGCTACTATTGTGAGCTCAGAGATCGTCACTTGTCCAGCAGCGACCTGGTCGGATGCCAACATGATGCGCGGATTTGTAAGCGTTGAGTTTTGCGACATGGGTATGAGTTGCTGTTCGTCGCCGGCGAGACTGGATGTGCCCAGGCCGAACATATACCCAGCAAACTACATGCCGCAGCTTCAAAATATGGAAGTCAACACACAGGTTTTGTATAGACACGCCAAGGCCACAGGCGTCTGGCCACTAAATTTTGAGACATTTACCGGCACAATGATCATGATTAGGGGTTGGGGCTTTGCGCCACTGACCGATGATGTCAAGCTTGGATATCGAGGGCACGATGACAATGCATATTGCAACTATACGACAGTGCTCTTTGATTCGGCAGATGGGCTGAAATTTACCACCAGCAGTGTGCGTAGCGTACAATCCAGAGATACCCCAAATGCATCTGCTCCACTTTACTCCAAGATGTTAAATTCTAGTGAATGGGAAAAAATAAACAGCATCGCGAATGAAAGTGGGAAAAGTTTCACGCGCTGGTTTTCCGTCCCTGCACACATCATCTCTGGCTCATTGGCGGTCTGCGAGACCCCAGTGCTTCCACACACCTTTTCGACTACACGAGCTGTCGTCCACCTTCACGTCTCACTTATGCTTAATAACGGTGCAATGAAAGTCAATGTAGGTCCGCAACTGAATTGGCCGGTTCGCGCAGTTTTTCCAGATAAACTGAGGGTCACACGGGTGGTCGCTGATGACTTGAATTCAAAGGGCGTTTTCATTGCGGAGCAGGACGGAGGGACAGTTTTGATGCTGTCCACAACGCACACAGACCCAGCTGCGGATCCATCGTGTCAGTTTGGCAGCGTAAAGGTCCACGGACGGCTCGCGGGTCTCCACAATGTTGAGTGTGTCCTTCCTATGGCACAAGGTCCAGTAGGTGATTCAAAAGTTGTGGAAGTACGTTTCACGCTATTTTCGGGTGCCAGTCGACATGATTCAGTCTACTCTCGTCTCGGGGATCAGGCAATAACAATGGCCTGGTCCGCGCCCGCTAATTTGATTGCATTGACACCTTCGGTGCTGACACTTGATAGCGTCGCTCAAGGAGAGGTGCACATATTCGGATCGTCATTTCCGGCCGATGTCGCTAAAGTCGCTTGTTTTTTTGGTAACTTTACTGACTGGGGTGCGCAAGTCCCCACTGACGAGGCGGTGCTGTTTGCAACATCACTCGCCGTGTCAGTACTTCGCTGCAGTCCACCCAAGGCGTTTATGGCGATTGGGTTTTTCCCACTCACGCTGAATGTTGCCCCTGCTGCCAAGAATGTTTTCAGCCATGCTGGCGATGACCTTTTTATTATGTTCCGTTTGAATCCATCTGTGAGCGCGCTGGGTGCAGATGCTGGACCGACCAACGGTGGGTGGCTTGTGAGCTTGTATGGCGATGGATTTCTCCCTGGAGATGGTTGTGCGCTGGTTGTCTCGGGAGGAAACACTGACAAATGCAGCACGCCAGGATACTTCGTGAGCTCAGCCATACTTCGATGTGAAGCGCCAGATCTTACAAGAGTGTCGCGAGCCCCAACATCAGCCCAAGTCTCGGAGACTGGTTCACACGATCCCGAGAGCATCGATGACAGTGGAGAATCCAACTTCATAATTTATGAACAATCCTTCGATAGAAATCCTACTCTCCGAATTCACCTTGCAGTTCCTGGCGGCTGGGATGGTCAAACATTGGTTCAGGGTACTAGTGGCAGTGTGTCAGCAACCACATTTCAGCCTGTCGATGACCTGGACATCATAAGTCCGGCATATCTGCCTGCTTCTGGCGGAACGATATTGCACTTGACAGGCCACAATTTACTAACACAAATATCAATTCGCAACCGTGGAAGGTGTAGCATAGGGACTTACGATGTTGCGACGCGACCGGCAAGTGCACTTTTTGATCAAATCATTGTTGAATGTGTGACTCCAGCGCTCCTCCCCAGTCACATTACAAAAACATCAGGCCTACATGTGGCTGCAGTGCCAGCCTACCCATCTGGTCTAGTTGGCTCGAACGTGACTACTCATCCGATTGGGTACGCACCAATCCTTGCAAGGGTTACGAGTATGCTGGTCGGGTCACCCGCGCCACTGGAGGGAACTATCGGACCCGGTTTGGAAATTTTCACTTCGCTCTCATTTGCCAGCCAAAAAAATGAGACCATTACCACGTCCTCCAGATCCTTGAAAGACTTATCCAGCGGAACTATGAAACTCGTGTGCTTTGTTCCTGAGTACAAGCACTCATTGGTGATCGAAGAACCGGAAAACGAGGCAGAGGATGCCAACCACCTCCAACAACATCGACATCTGAAGGTGCCCACGACTATGCAGACGATCCATGCATTAACGTCACCGAACAGTAACGGCAAGGCGTCGCGCGGCTGTTGTTCATTACCACGAGCTCCCAAGGGTACTAGCGCGGGTTTTTCTACAATGTTTGTGGGACCGACTAGTGCTGAGAGTCTCACAGCAACTACTGTGCTCCTTTCTGTCGAATTTGAGTATGCGTTTTCCCCGGAGCCGTACTCCTTCAGCACACACAGTGGCACAGTGCCAATCCAGGTTTTGGATTCCAACGTTCGATTTCAACATCTGATTTCCTCCAGGGGTCGAGGTTTCTATGTCGCGTCAGATGCCGCCACGAAGGGGGAAGACACAATCCTTGACATCGCACATGACACTATGGCTACCGCAGGAGGGAAAACAGGCAAAGTATTTCACGGCTGTGGCAAAATGGGGGTTGACAGCACACTCAGTGATGGGTGTGAACATCCGAGCGACGATGAGAGCGCCGTCATTTTCAACCGTGACGTCAACGAGAAAGAGGAGAAGATGGACCTAGGGTGTGCCTGGTGGCACGGTAGCGGGGCAGGGACAGCTGCATTACCTATTCATATAGTTGGGCAAGATTTCAGACGAGGAGCAGGCATGCTTGTGCGTTTCGGTGGTAATCCAGAGAGCGCCGGCGCATCCTCGAGACAGTCCTCATCGGTTGCACTGTTCGAGTCGAGCGCACTGGATCATATGCATCGTGCTACCATTAACATACTGACACGCATGGTTATGGTACCAGCACACTTTGTTTCGTCAGTAATAGTCAAGGTTGAGCCTCCGCAGAGCAAACAGCTGAAGCTGGGGAGTGTGCCACTAGCTGTGACTGGGAACGGCGGCGCGAGTTTTTCGACACGCACCCTGCTATATTCGCAAGAATTCCCTAATTAACATACATTAATGATAGCAATGGTCACATTCCCGTGTCTGCTTATTATTTGATCGACGTTGGGACTTCCGATATCCATGGACTTCACGTCACGGCCGCGGTACTATTGGTGTAAGGAATTATTGGTTGAGATTCGCACTTGGTCGGAACATACAAAACGTCAGATAGCTGGATAGATGGCACGTCTGTTACGGATTTTTTTTTGTGGCCCAGGGACGGAACTGGTCATCCTTGCGTTAATTTACCCATATAAACCCTGAAGCGCGCCACGAAAAATTCCGTAACAGAGATTGATGGCGCTCTCGGTGATGAGTCAAAACGAAATTAAGTTGGTGAAAGAGTTGATTTAGCAGCAGCTTGCTCGCACGGCGACACCGCGTGCTTCCGAAATTTGACAGAGAATGGTAAAGTTCTGACATCTACTGCAATATCCCGAAACATCCAGAATCCGGTTAGGGGCACAGGTAGCTACTACTAGCTAGAGTAACGCAGTTCCTCTCGGTGACCTCTCAGACTGTTTGCGCTATACCCTGTGGTAGCTGGCTGCTACTAGCTAGCTAGCTAGCTAGCTAGGCTCTAGACTCAGCTAGCTCCTACCTTTGTAGTAGCTATAGCTGCCCTATGGCGCCTAGTCAGGCCAAGTCAGGACGGTGAGCGTGCAGAGCCGCTTGCTAATTCGCTG
>MDTA01006627.1_pt1 | contig 13660 bp, 31 predicted proteins | sample 811151 | NCBI WGS metagenome assembly MDTA01 (sample SAMN05326648, study PRJNA326480) | marine metagenome | isolation source: seawater | place: Indian Ocean: South | collected 2010 | reverse complement strand
CAGAAATAGCACCAGTCGATTGCAAAAGTTGGTTGAGGGCTGAGTGACGGGATCTGATTTGTAGTCTCCTACCGTCAATGCCTGTTAAATATCCTCTTTCTGTAATGCGTTCATCGATCTTATCTTTCAATTGTTTAATTGCAGGAAGGTTTTTATAAAACGTGTTAATAGTTTCCTTGCCTAATTCAGTCTGCTTATATTCATTTAATGAAGGGTCAATTACTGACCCGACCTTCTTTGATCCAGCGCCATAGAGTAGGGCGTAAATTAATCTTTTCGCAAGATCTCTTGTTGATTTAGGTATATCACCTTCGCCGTCATAGATACCAAACAGTTTGGCGTTATAAGTATGAATATCGAACCCATCTGTACTGACGAGCCCAGCATATTCTCCACCATCAAAGTGTGCTAATTGAGCACCAAGTGCACGAAGCTCCAGGCCAGAGGCATCACAACCGCAAAGAACCCACCCCACAGGTACAACGAAAAGAGATCTACATTCGGCTCCATAAGCGTGTCCTACTGACGGAATTTGCGCAGTATTGGGACGTCGATGTGAGCAGCGTCCACTGATACATGCGTTAGTAATAATCGTACCGTGGATACGACTATCTTCAAATACTTGACTATGTTTCAGCCACGCTTCTTTACCTTCAGCAATTTGCCCAAGGCGTTTGTTGAGCATTTGGTACTCACCGAGTAACTTAGCTTCCGGATACTTTTCACCAAGCTTCTCCAGAACGTCATCGTCGACCTTTTCGTTTCCCTTTTCGGTAGTCGAGAAACTAATTTCAGGGTAACGCTCTCGTAAACGCCGTGCGGTTTGTTGCCGCGAACCGGGATTAAATAAAATGACTTTGTCCTTAAGACGTTTTCCTGTTTTATCCGAGACTCTCTCTTGAACAATTGGTGGAAAAACTTCCTGGAGCTGATCGTGGATCTCAGCCCTTTTAGTTTTGAGGACGTTGACCAAGCCGAAGGCAGCCCTTTCATTGAAGTGAAATCCATGCTGTTCAATCATTGTAGCTATTACGGCAAACTCATGCTCCAGCTCGAAGCATCTGGAGTCCAATTCTTGCGTTTGAAAATATTCATACAGAACTTGAGTGACCAAGGTGTCTTGTTCGCAGTAAACCTGCATCTCTTCAGACCACTTGTCCCATACGTTGACGTCTGCGCCTTTTGATTTTTTCTCGTTCTCTGTGAACTTGATCTTCTCTACACCTAAGCGCTCACCCCATGCTGCAAGCGAGTGTTTACCCCTGTACTTCGGAGGTATGTGAGGGTATTTCTGATCATCAACCATCTCCATTTCTGGCGACAGAACTCTACTGATGATCAGGGTGTCGTGAATTGCAGAGTCAGGTTTAGCTTGAAACGACGGGTAGACCTTGGCGATAGCCCTTGCGTCGAAGTTGATGAAGTTGTGTCCGATTACAACATCTGCCTTGGCAAGTAGATCTAGGCCGTGCGCAATCGAGTGGTAAGTATTCAGGCGGCTTGTCTCATTAGTACAGCTTATGACTTCTCCTGTCATTGCATCGCGCAGGACAAGAGAATGAACGCGATCTAGTTCGTGGAGTAATCCGTTTGTTTCAAGGTCGCATACGTAAGCCAGCATGAATCAGAAGAACTTTTTGTAGAGACTGCCGACGTTCACGATAGACAGGTCATCAATTAAATCAGCCTTTTTAAATCTTTCTTGAATGTTCTTCATCTCGGTCAGGTCGCCCAGGCAGATCGCCGCATTCAGGCTGCGGCTGCTACCCATGTCGACAAATTCAACGCCTTTCCGATCCTTCGTATAACAGAGTACTTTTTTAGTTTGAGAATCACAAAACACAAAACCAGACAGCATGGCTCACTCTCCTTGGTTCTGGGTCGGAGTAGCTCGCATCATGAAGATGTCAAGTGCAATGTGCAGGAACAGGGGCACCATTTCAAAAGCCTTCGCAGGCAGGCCACCGAACAGTGCGTCGAGCTTGTCATTCAAATCAGTCCTATGCAGATCTTCGAATTCAATTGCAAGCATCTGCGCTACATTCAGAATGAAGTCAGAAGGATCTTCATCTTGGTGCTTGAGTTGTTCAACAAGCTCCCAGAGTTCAGGATCCTGCTGAATCATTTGCAGTAATTCTTCCACGATGACCTACAGAATACGCCGCAAGTTTACAAGCTCTACATTTGAGGTTGATGGACAGCTCTGCAAGGTTGTTTTAGATCCAAAGTGGCGCAATGTACACGGCGGGACTGCCTGGAATGTTGGTTTTGCTATAGGGAAATCGCGTCGTCAGCTTAACGATTGGTACGTAGAACGTAAAAATAAACGTGCGCGTTCGGTCAAGAAACACATGAATGGCAAGTCAGGGATGAAAGCCATCATCAAAGGTTTCGAAGAGGTGTTGCGTTTGCGCTGGGTTATTGAACCAGGGGATTGCATTATCTTTGACTGCACGTCAGCTCATCCTGAAAAGCAATTCAGAGCCTGGTCAAGATGGTTGAAATACCACCCTGATCTACTGGCCGACCCAGAGAAATTGGAGTTCTACTGGTTCCGACCTCCTTACCTAAGCGATCCTTTGTGGGATTCGTACAAAATTATTCCCCAAACTCCTGCTAATCCTCTAGAGAGCACGGCGGGTCGACGTTACTATGATTGTTTTCTAGTTGATCCACTGCCTTCTGGTAAGACTCAATCCAGTTGACAAAGATATCGTCAATTACACCAGGTTCAATCCAGTCTGCCATTGCCACAACGGCTTCACGTAGATCGTCTTCGAACTCAGGTTGGCCAACCATTGCTGACAAGGTCGCTTTAAGCCATTTGTTCGGCGCGACTACTGGGTCTATATATTTCATTCAAGGTCGATAACGATACGCCTGAGTCTACCTGTACGATCCCTTAATTCGTAGACCTGGAACTCACCGTCCCCGACCTCTGTTTCAAAAACTGTTCCCAAGCCAACAGCAGGGAGGCGTATCTTACCCGTTTCAGAAACGCCGATATGAGTTGGATCAACAACAGAGAGCGAGCCGGAATCACTGCAAACAGAGCCTATAAGTTTTGGCTTTGTAAGTGAAAACACAGCACGTTTGTTTAGAGATCAATAATAGTATTATACATCTGGGGCCGAAGAAGAACAGCGTCAGGCCCTGGGGAAGTGTGATTTTTGCTGTTTCCCACACTTGGAAAGTGACCAGCCTTGCCGCACCTACCACGGTGAGGCTGCGCCCCCAGAATCTTAAGAAATTTTTTACGTTAAGTGTTCCTACACAAACGGTATTAATTGTTACTTAGTTCATAAGATAAGTGTAGTTCAAAGGAGCGGTCATGACTCGTCTGACTTACAGGGGCAACAAGTATTACAAGGAATCGTTCCTTCAGCAAGATCTTCAGAATTGGAACGATCGGCATCGTCCTTCACTTTGGCTGCGTTATCGAGGCCGCAAGTACCGCCCTGTTCAGGTTGGGGGTCAGTATTCGAAGGAATTGAACAAGCTCCAGACATCTGATTCTCTCTGAGTTTCATTACTCTAACTGAGGATAGCCATCAGTAAAAATATTTACAGATATTTTGATCGGTGGCTATCTTTTTAATAAGTTCATCACGCTTTTTGTGGTTTTCAGGGAGTGAGAACCAAGAATCTTTGTAAACCTCGGCCATCAATGCATCCTTAGCATCACACCGTGAGCTTCTAGATGGTTTTGCTTCTGCCATGAGATTGAAGGTAAGTAATGAGATAAGAAATGAAAGGGAAAGCCAGTTCATTTGCTCCTACCAGAACCTTAATAATGCTAGACCCTGTGAATTGCAGCTAGGCCTGTGCATAAAGTGGCACTGACCGCACCTTGAATTTAGCGAGTTTGTTGATTTAGCAGTGTTAATTTTTCTGTTGACTGCTTTTTAATTTTAAACAAATGCTTAAGAAGGCTTTAGCCAGTCTTGCAGCCCTGGTTGCTTCTTCACCCGCTGCTTTTGCTGGACCCTACGTGAATTACGAAACGAATGTATCCTTTGCGGGATCTGATTACACTGCAAGTCTTCATGAGCTGCACATTGGCTTTCAGGGATCTACTGATTATGTTGACTACTACCTGCAAGCAGGGCCTGCAGTGATCGCAGTTGATGATGCAGATTCTGACATTGAGCTGTCAGGTAAGGCTGGTGTCAGTGCACCTCTTGCTGAAAAGCTGGATGCATATGGCGAGCTTTCTTTCCTGACCGGCGAAATTGACACCGGTTATGGTGTAAAAGGCGGTATCACTTACTCTTTTTGATAGAAACTAAAACCTGGGCTTCACACACCCAGGTTTTTTTGTGTGTGCTCGATTTATTATATGTAAATGGCACAGGAAAAAGGCAAGTACACGAAGCCCGGTTTGCGTGAGCGGATTAAGAAGCGCATCATGGCCGGTTCAAAAGGCGGCAAGCCTGGGCAGTGGTCTGCTCGTAAGGCCCAGATGCTAGCCAAAGCTTATAAGGAGAAGGGCGGAGGATATAAAGGTGGCAAGAGTAAAAAACAGAAAGATCTCAAACGCTGGGGTAAGGAGAAGTGGATGACTCGAAAGGAGTACGAGAAGAAGAAGAATGACTGAAGTCCACTCAAAAATTGACGCGATCATCGGAGAGCTTGAGAAGGCCTCGAAGACGCATGCTAACCAAGCCAAGAAGCTTGGCGTGATCTTGGCGACGCTTAAGAAAGCAAAAGGAAGTAATGGGTAACTGACATGGATATTTTACGAATGGCGGGTGATGCCTACAAAGATGCAGACAGGGCTTTAGGAGGATTCTTGCCTTTTGGTGGAACTGCTTCTCCGATCACTAAAGCAGTATTTCCGGCACAGCCTTTCCCGGGACGCTCGAAAGAGCTTGAGAAACAAACTGGAGTCAAGGGTAGATTTGTTGACGTACAAAGAACACCAACTATTTATAGTAGGATCGCTCCCGTTGTCGCTCCAAAGTGGGGCAACACCCACTATGGAAATATATTTGCAGGGCAAGTTGGAATGCAGGGCTATCAAGGAGGAGCAACTCCTGAGGAGCGGGAGGTTGAATATCATGAACTTGGTCATTTAAACCCTAAAGACAGAGCTCTCTATAGCTATTTCGGTGGAGCGGGAAGAGCACTTCAAGGCATAAGTGATGCAACTGGCAACTTACCCCCAGTGGATTTAGCCGCTGGACTTGCTATGCGTTACGCAGATGCTCAAGAAGAAGATCGAGCAGAAAGATTTACTGCGCGTTTTGCCAAACAGGGAGGCTATGAAGCGCCGTATATTAGTCCTGAAGGTCGTTCTGCATATGGTGATGAATTGCGTAGGCAAGGGCAAGAACTTACGAGTAGTGCTCTTGAGCGTATGACAAATCCATTTGGTCTTCGCACACGAGTTGAATCATTTGTCAACACTCAGAGGGCCAAACCCTTGCAAGAAGAGTTAAGACGATCTTTACCGGCTTATCGAAAATTGCTTGAAACGAATGATGCAATTACACCTGAGATGATAAAAGAGAGTGAACGTTTAGGCAGTCTTCAAAAGCAGATTGAGGCTCTAGGAATCGAACCAAAGTTTTAACATGGCAGACAAAGCAATCGAACCAGGCAAAAAATCAACAGAGCGTTATCTGCCTGAAAAAGCTTGGGCTGCGATGTCAAAGGCAGAGCGCAAGAAGACTGATGACAAGAAGAAACGTGAGAGCCGTAAAGGTAAGCAGTTTGTAGAGAATACAGACACGGCACGTAAAGCTCGAAAGGCTGTCAGTAAGGCGGAAAAGAGAAAGATGGGCCAAAGTTGACACGTTTAAAGTAAGACATCTTTTTCAATAAGGGAATGAAAAAGTTTCTTGCTTCAGTGTTGGCAGCAGCTGCAATCGCTACGCCTGTCTTAGCAGAGGACAAAGTCAAATCGTGGCGCAGCTTCGATTCAGTCGGCTGCATGATGCTTAAAGAGTGCACTGAAGGAGTAAGACAGCTTAAGAGTTGGGCTGATCTTGGTCCTGAATATGAGATTGCTGCAGCAGAACTCGACGAGATCATTCGAGCGATGGAGAAGGTTGGGGCTTCCGTGTATCTCGCAGATGAAAAATACTTTGCTTTCCGTATGCGCGGTGTCTATGACGTGCGTGGCAACAGCATGTTCCTTAATGAGTTCTACATCGATCAACCAACGAAGATGATCCAGGTCATCAGGCATGAAGGTTGGCATGCTGCTCAGGATTGCATGGCAGGCACGCTGGACAACACCTTCACTGCTTTAATTCATCCAGAAGAAGCAGTACCAGATTGGATTCGACGTGGTGCAGAGAGAACCTATCCAAAAAATGTTTTGCCCTTTGAAGCTGAAGCTATGTGGGCAATGTATGTCGAGAATAAAACTGTCGAAGCTCTGAAAGTTTGTGGCAGTCCTCAGAAAATGTGGGAGCACTACACACCCACACCGTTGACCGGAGAATGGTTGAAGAAAGAGGGTTTCATGTGAATCAAAAGTTAGGTCAACAGGGTTAAAGTAGTGGAGTTGTAGATAAAATTATGCTGTCTTCAAAGTACCGCTTGCGGTTGGAATACATCTGCAAGCGGATATCAGATGGTCACGAAGTTCAGCTTGAAGATATGATTTGGGCGGACAAATTAGCCAAAGCAAATCGATCTGCAGGAGAAATGTTACGCCGAGCCCGACGCACAGCCAACAATCCAGATATGAAAGAGGGCGATATGGATGATTTTTTAAATAAATGGACCTGGGAGACCCAGATCCAATGCGTCACAAGACAAGTTTCGATTCAGTTGAGCAGATCGCTGAGTGGTTTCATGACGAGAAACCTAGCGATTGGCGCCAACGGGATTAAGCGCAGTCAGTGATTGGACCACCGTGCAGCCATGCGTTGCACGTTCTTGCTGCTGCGCATTTAAATTTGAACAGCTGACAGTAACCCAGGTTTGCTAGATCCTGTACGTCATAAGGATCTGCTGCTTTGGTCTCATTGATTCCTTCGATCATGCAATCGAGAATCTTTTGAGTCTGGTCAAAGGCAGCGCAGTTACCGCACAACGCTGTTTTTACAGTTTCTACATCACTGTTCCACAGTTCTGCCTTGTCCTCCCAGAACCCAGGGTCTGGAGCACTGGGGTTCAAAGGACCATATCCAAAGTTTTTGATCGTCCAGTCTCTGTTTTTAATGTTCTCCTTGATGTCTGTTGTGGCAGACGGGCAGGCTTCACCCACTGCACTCACAGTTTTACCCAGAAGAATCTCAACCTTTGGATTTTCGTTCACTTGTAAGTACCTTTGGCTACTTCAATCTTTTTGAGGATTGATCCGAGCTCGTCGTAATCATCCCCGTAACAGTTGTTTTGTGCCAGGTGGTGCTGCCTGCTACGAACTACCGTGTAGATCATGTCTAGTTCGTGGTCCGTAAAGTGTGTAGCCAATTTACTCATCAATCACTACCTCTTTTAAATAGTCGTTAAACCCACGGGAAAAGCACAGTGAGATAAAAGCTGACTGTGTGGTGCCTCTTGGCAATAAACCCAACTCAAGAAGACTGTCGAGGGTTGACGCGATTAACAAGCGCTCTGTGTTGCTTTTGATCAATGGAAAAAAACGCTGAACACTATCTGCTTCAGGCATAACCTTGTTCCGGCTTCGTATTATTCTAAAGCTGTGTGATTTTTAGTCAGGAGTTGTTTTCAAACAACAAGAATTTCTTCACGTCCTTATCCCTGGCTTCGATCAGACTACCAATCATCTTTAACTTCTTCTCCGCGTTGAGAGCGCGGGTGCTCCAGTAAACGAGATGACGGTTGGTCTTATCCAGTTCAGTTTCTAATGCAGTTTGGAATAAAGCAGAAGGACTAATGCTGACATCTGATTCCTTCCATTTTGTGTGAAGGGCTTCAGGAACTGAGACGCTTAGAACTACTGCCACGGCATAAAAAAACATGCTACCCATAAGATAGCATGCTCTTCTCATTTGTATTTTCAGCTAGGGATTGTCATCCTCAGGTCATTCGTTACCATCACTGGCATCGGTTCACTGACACACAAAGTACTGGCCACACGAAGATCATTTGCAAAGTCTTCGGCTCTATCAAAAGAGGAGAAATGCGCGGCATGCGCGTCTTGATCCACGTGGTACACGAGCACCACCCAGGAGGAAATCGGAGCCTTCGCCATTCGTATATTTGGCTGCCTTATTACCTTAGCAATCTAACTTTGCCAAACTACGAAAACATTCTTAAGTCAGTGAACCCTAGACCACAAACGGTCCCGACTTGTAGTAAACGGATGGGTTGTTCTGCACGAAGTCGTCGGCCTCTTCATGACTTGTGATCTTGACCACCTCACTGCGTCCAGTGGTGGAGTTTTGGCTTAAAACTGCCCATGCCAAATGGATTGACCGGCCTTCTGAATCAACTGCTTCCATTGCAGATATCTCGCTCGCGTATCTCATTATGCGGTGAATAAACTTGCAGAGTGCAAGGACCAGACCAAAGAAAAAACCATTGCTACCACTGGAGTTTGACCTCCGTAAGGTAACAATGGCTGCAGTAGAAGATCCTAAAAGATCTTTAAGGATCAGGACATTAGATCGTCGTCCTCGAAAAGGAGAGAATCGTCAGGAACGACCGTCACTGGGGAACCAAGAAGGAGGCTCGCAGCAACGCTCTGAACGAGGTTGTGATGCGCTTCATCGGGATTGATGAGAGCCTGTGCTGCAGCTGCGTGCTGCATATCCCTTAGCTGGTTCCTGGGCGTGAAGAGGGCCATGGCCTAGGTTCGGATTACCCCCTCAGGATACATCGGAATCGCCGAACTGGTCACCCACCGAGAAGTTGTTTGGTACAAAATATTCAGGTTCGAAATTGTACTTAATATTGTCGATCAGTTCAAGGGTCTGGTCGAGCTGCAACTCCTGTTCTCCGTGGATCGTATCTAAGAACACAGCATCGTCCATCAGGTCCTCAAGACACCTGTAGGCAGTCTCAAGAGTCTCAACGATGGACTTATAACGCTTAGCGAGGCTAGGGTCTTCCTTCATTGATCTGATGGCGTAAGTGTGTAAATTCATCACAATCAGTTTAATTTAGTAATCCTAGTCTTCAGCTTCAGGGTCGTTGTATTCGACGGAAAATCCGTAAATATCTCCGGTCTCTTCGTCTTTCTCGACCAACACTTCTCCTTCACTTTCAAGAAAGTCATAGTACCTATATAGAGCGTCCATTTCTTTGCTGAATTCATTAGCCATTCGCTCTTCTTTCCAGTCGAGCCAATCGTTAAAGCAATGTTCTCTGGTTTTCTCGACCCATCTGTTGTTGGTCCAGCGCAGATCGTAATCCACCAGCATATCTGTGATCTCGTAAGCGAGAGCGTAGAGTCTGTTGTAAGTCATAGGTTCAGGTAATTACCTCTATTCTGCACTGCACATGCTGAAGTTATGATATTAGTATCTATCGCTACAGAATTATGAACTTAGCTTTTATCACTTACATGCAGGCCAAGAAGCAACGCCTGGCTCGCGAAAGCAACAAATACAGCATGGCCGTCATGCAGGACATGAGAGAAGGACGTAAGATGGCGTGTGAAGTAATTGATTGCAGCGAAGAATGTCCGACAAAGCTCCGTTGACACTCGAAGAGCTCATCGAATTGGCTGATGAGTTCTTCCCTTCGTTCAATGAGATCCACTCCCGCATGCCTGCCGGTGCATCGGTTCGAGAGACACTTCAGGTCTGGGATAAGATCGCTGAGCTTGCAGCAGTGAAGAAAAAAATCGCTAACAAGCCCATGCGATTGGGCTTCAAAGAAGCTAAGACTGCGTGGATTGATTAGTTTCTTGGAGGGACTTCACCGTATCCCGTAGTTCCGCAACATCACGGAGTCCCTCAACTGAGAACCACGGTGCGTTCTCCCATGAGAATCCTTCACCAAAGGTGCTATCAGGATTAACGATGTACCAGTGACAAGCAACATCAGGAACATCAACTGCACAATGCGACCAGTCATTGCTCCACTGTGGTACCTGGACCCACATTAAGTTGGCCAATACAAAAGCAAAGAAGCTACTAATCATTTTCCCTCCTCATCGATAGTTGTCCACTCGGTCCAACTTGTGTTGACGTGGTGGCTATGAACGAACTCGTGAAATTTATACAGTTGCATTGATTGTTGGTACCAAGCTTTCTTGGCGGCTTCGTGGTCACCAGCATTCTTAAAGTCTTCAGCCTCAAGGCTAGTTTTATATTCGTGCACTGTTTGTAGAGTCTGGCAACTCAAATCCCATAGCTCTCGGAGCAGCTCCCCTTGGGTGTCGCGTCGCGGCGTGTTCACCTCTGCATTAGCGATGGGTGTACCGCAGGCTGCTGTTTCCTTGTGCTCAGGCTGCACACGCACCTGACCTTCTCGGTGCTTGTTGCTGTGGAACTTCATTGCGCTGCGCCTGGAAGGGGGGGGTCAAAAGCGAAAGTATTTTCGGAATGGGAGCCGCTCACGCGCTGACACTCCCTGACCTGCTTCCGTTGACAGGGTAACGAATCATGATCCAGAGGATTATGAATATCAATCGGACAGCCGATCGATGAGTACAACTTACCAGGGGGACACGTAGTGTGCAACTAAATGCCGTCGTTGATAATTATGTGCGCAATGAACCAACAAGTAAGAATTAAAATGATACCTATACCTGTTGTGACACCCCACGGGAAGGTTGACATGTCTGTATCTTCCAATAGCTGCAGTCTTCTCCGTCCTCTGTTAGATACTCAGGTAGATCGAAGCTGCATCGTTCCTGCTCATTGTAAGAACAGTTGGAGCAATCTTTTACATGTTTATTAACAGATCCAGATATCTGATCTATATATAGTTTGAGCTGGTTGATGATCCTTTCGTTCTCAATCGATTGTTTGTAGAACGCCTCGGATACTTCGTAGCGTGTGACTTTGTGATTACACGCGAGGCACTCATACCGGCGCCTCCTGGAGCCAGCCTTTGGGTTCTTGCGGCTTTCGACCAGATTCAACGTTTTCTTGCCGCACTTCTCGCAGGGGACAAGATCTTTGATGCCGTGACCTACTTGCATTCGTCAGACCAGAGTGCTTCAGAAATCGTGGGAAAGTTTTTGGTGAAGATTATCTTCGCCTTGTTAGCGATGACCCTGTGTTCGTATTGAGTACCAGGATCACAGCGGAGATCCAGATAATGAATCCAAGAACGGAGTGTGCCATTCATGTACAACCTGGTGGGCGAGCACATTGGAAGCACACGCCTGGCCGTCTCCTTTGCGACACCTTCTTCTAACATCTGTTTGTACAGATCATGCCCAGACTTGAAATGTTTATCAGTTAAGTCTTCAAGCATGTACTGCATTTCATCAGTCAAATCATCAAAACTATTCTGACGATTGTGACTATCTTGCCTTCTGAATTGTGGTACAGCTGCCTGAGATGTTTCGGCATAACGTTGTGACCACTCCTGGAATGAGAAGCTACGATGTCGACAGATCTGAGCCGAAATATCGCGCTTAGTATATATTTCAACGCACATATTTGCCATCTCAAATGGTGACCAATGGCGGTGTTTAATCAGGTACCGCAATAACCTTGGCCCTGTCTCAATATTGTTCTCATTCTTTGGTGCACTGACCCGTGCCATCTTGATGATCATCGACTCTGCATCTGGCGTACACCAGACCAGGTTGCAGGATGCCTTCTCTGCTTTCATTTCAAGCCTCCAGCCGGGTTAAGAGTTCATGGCTTTCCAGCTCATTTTCGTGCACCAATCTGGTTTCGACAACCCATTCTGGTCGACTCCTGATATCCCACTTGACGTTGGCCCAGCGCCGTTCTGAATAACCTTTCTTGGCAGTGCGGGACCGCTGTTTGCGTATCTCCAGCGCGATGATCTCCCCGAGCTTGGAGGCCTGGGCATTGAAGGATGTATTGAAGTTGGTGACGAAAGGCCGCGACGGCCTCTCTGCCACACGATCACCCACTTGGAACTCGCGATTCGAGTTGAGGAGCTTGGTGCTTGCGCCTAATGACATCAGTAATCACCAGTGAATTTGGACAGTTCGTCTTCGTGGATCAGTCGTTGCTCGTCGACCCACTCGGTGCGTTCGCTACCATCCCACTGCACCTCACAGTGCCAGCGATAGGACACACCAGCCTTTGATCTCTTGGAGCGGATAGCTTTCTGTTCACGGGTCACGACGACACCGTGCTTGGCACCTTTCAATGCAGGTGTGTTGGGTAGGCTCAGGCCACCGCCGAGGGTGCGCTTGCAGATGCGATCACCGACAGCAAACTCACGATTGAGCCCGAGGATCTGTTGGTTTGATCCTTGGAATTTTCTCTTGTCATTCTTAGGCATGGTTCAGCTCTCCTCCTTGTCTTTCATCATTTCACCAGCGATGCGGTCCAGCTCGTCCTCGGCTTCCTTCATCTTGTGGAGCCAGTAGTTACCATTGTCTGGATCAGTCTTGATGCCTCGTTCGGCCTCATGGAGAAAGCTGTTCGCTCGATCGAGCGGCGTCTTGTGTGGTCGCTGTGGCATGAGTAGGAACTGTGAGGGGTTTGATTTGAGGGGGACTTACGAGCACACGCTTGATGCAGACCTGTGCGGCCCATCATGTAGGCCTCGGCGCCATCTGCATTCCTCGACGGGACCCTGCATTCCAGGAAGAGGCTGGTTAGGACCCACCACATGGTCCGAGTAGTGGTCAGCGTTCCAAGGGAGCGTGTTTGACGGGGAGACTTCACCCGAGCTCCGCCCCGGTGTTATGGGTTAGGGATGTCGAACGATGCACCCCAGAACTCAAGGCTGGGGTCACCGTCATGGCTGAAGCGAACAGCCCAGGTGAACCGTTCACCTTCTGGAGTACGGGCGCTGATTGTTCCCGTACCCACCTCACAGTCTTCCCATGCGAAGGCTTTCCATTCGGACCAGTACTGTGGCTTCATTGGAGTGAAGGTGTACCGGGTGTCCTTTGACGGATCGTCTTCATCCTTGAATGGCAGACCCTTGCGGGTGACCTCAAAGATTGGGTGGTAAGGACAGAGAAAGATCTGTGGTGATGGATGACCAGTGGGTGCTGGTAAGTCACCCACGGCTCCGAACTTGATGCGTTTCATAGTGCTTTCTTGATAGCCTCCGTGACTTTGTAGAACACCTGCCAAGGGTCAACCTTGGAGGCGGGGACCCCCATGTGCCCCATGTGATACTCAAGTTCCTCTTGCAGAACCTTCCACTCTTTTCGTGGCATGTCGAGTTCGAGTTTCATTGTCAGCATTCAATTGAACTGAACGGTGGCACCTTTAAAATCTTCGAAGGGCAGGCCGCATTCGCCCTCAGTAGGATGCATGACGCGCACCAGTATTTGGTGGCTTTCGAGGTCCACAGTGAAATCAAGAATTTCTCCCATGTTTATATCGCCAGGTAGGTAAATAGTGGCACCAATGAGAGTGGAGGTTTTGATTGAAGTAAGCTTCATTCCGTGGTCCTCTTTTGAGTTAGTGAAGAAGTCGCGAATGATGTTTGCTTGTTGAGTAAACAGACGATCCGAGCACGTGCCATCCGCACAGGTGAAAGGTGTCTTGCCCAGGCAGGCATCATCTAATTTCTCAATCAGCGCGTTGATTTGAGCAGAGGTGGCTGAGGGCTTAGTCAT
>MDTA01035574.1_pt1 | contig 13661 bp, 12 predicted proteins | sample 811151 | NCBI WGS metagenome assembly MDTA01 (sample SAMN05326648, study PRJNA326480) | marine metagenome | isolation source: seawater | place: Indian Ocean: South | collected 2010 | reverse complement strand
TGCCATAAAATATTGATTGATAAACTGTGATTTTTATACATATTAAGAAAAATTTAGCAAACTTAAAATTATGTTTAATACTATTTTTCCAAAAATCCATAAAGAAGGATACAAATTTTTAGCCATTTCTATATTAATAACATTTTTAGTCCTGTTTTTTTCAAAATTTCTTGGATCAATTTTAATTATCATATCATTTTGGGTATACTATTTTTTTCGTGATCCTGATCGTCATCCAATAAATGATGATAGTTATTTAGTAAGCCCAGCAGATGGATTAATTACTGATATTTCTGAAAAGTCTGGACCGGAAGAATTAAGATTAGAAAATACCACATATACGAGAGTGAGCATATTCATGAATGTTTTTAATTGTCATGTTAATAGAGTTCCTACAAGTGGAAAAGTTGAAGAAATATATTATAAGCCCGGTAAATTTTTAAATGCATCATTAGACAAAGCTAGCGAGGAAAACGAAAGAAACTACTTTAAAGTAAAAACTAATAAAAACAATGAAGAGATTATTATAGTGCAAATTGCAGGGTTAATAGCAAGAAGAATTGTTTGCGAAGTAGAGCAAACCCAAGAGCTTAAACAAGGAGACAGAATTGGAATGATAAGATTTGGTAGTAGAGTTGATATTTATTTTAAAAATAAAAAGGTTTTAGCTAAACTTGGACAAAATGTAGTCGCAGGTGAAAGTTTAATTGCATCAGAATAATGGAACAAAATAAAAAATTTAAACTCGTTTCTTCAAAAAAGACTCGATATCTTCTTCCAAATATTCTTACTTTAGGTGGAGTATGTTTTGGAATAAGCTCGATTAAATTTGCGATTGATGGAAACTTTAGTCTTGCCGTCATATTAATTTTATTTGCAGCAATATTAGATGCTTTAGATGGTAGAATAGCTAGATTAATAAAAGGAACTTCAGAATTCGGCAAGGAATTAGACTCATTAACTGATTTTGTAAGTTTTGGTATTGCTCCGGTTCTTATTTTATACTTTTGGGATTTAAATAATTATGGAAAACTCGGGTGGGCAATTGCTTTAATTTACTCTGTTTGCTGTGTTATTCGTTTAGCCAGATTTAATTTAACTAAAGTAGGCTATCAGCAAGAGTGGAAGAATAACTTCTTTGAAGGGATACCCTCGCCAGCAGGAGGCTTGTTGATCTTAATGCCTCTGATATATGAAATAAGTGACTTCAATATAAATATTAATGTTAAAGGCCTCACGCCTTATCTTACAATATTTATTGCATTGTTATTGGTAAGTAAAATCCCAACTTTATCTCTTAAAAAAATCTCAATTTCATCAAAAACAACTGTATTTTTGTTACTAACAGCTGGAATAACATTTACAGCTTTATTATTTTATACTTTTGAGACTTTATTGTTTTTTGGTGTTATTTATTTATTTCTTTTACCCTTAAGTATTTTTATTTTTAAAAAACAGCAAAAAAAATATTCACAAAAAATATCTGATGAGGATCATGAAGATATTTTGTAATGAAAAAATCAAAAAGATCAAAAAAAAGTAATACTTGGAAAATAAAACAAAATAGAGACCAATTTGTCAAAAAATCAAAAACTTTAGGTTATAGATCAAGAGCCTCATTTAAGTTATTAGAACTTAATGAAAAATTTAATTTTATAAAAAAAAATTCTAATATTTTAGACTTGGGTTCGAGCCCGGGAAGTTGGTCTCAAGTAGCTAGCAAAATAATTTCTACAGGAAAAATTCTCTCAGTTGATATTAAATTAATGGAACCATTAAAAAACGTAACATTTTTAAACGGTGATATTTTTAATAAGAGCACAAAGGAAAAAATTTCAAATTTTTTTCAAGGAAATCTTGATGTAATACTCTCGGATATGGCAGCAGATACAACCGGAAATAAGTCTTTAGACTCCATTAGAACTAATCAATTATGTTCAGAAGTTTTAAATTTATCTGCCAAAATTCTTAAATCCGAAGGGGTATTGGTATCCAAGTTGTTTATGGGGGACGATTTTATAGAGGTTAAAAATTTAGCTAAATCGGTGTTTAAGGATGTTAATTTCTTCAAACCTCAATCTAGCAGAAACGAGTCAAAGGAGACTTATTTACACTGTAAAACTTTAAAGACTTTATAAATTTTAGAAATTGTATATAAGTTTATATGGGAACAATAAAAGAATCTTTAACCTTTGATGATGTTCTGTTAATTCCGCGATATTCTAATGTTTTGCCTTCAAACGCGGATATATCATTAAAATTATCAAAAAACATTATTTTGAAAGCTCCTTTTTTGTCATCAGCAATGGACACTGTTACAGAGTCGAGCATGGCAATATCTATGGCAAGAGAAGGGGGCATTGGCGTTATACATAGAAACTTAGATATTAAAAGCCAGACTAGAGAAATAATTAAAGTTAAAAAAAAGAAATTAATCGTTGGTGGAGCTGTTGGAACAAATAAAGAGGACGTAGATAGAGCAAAATCTCTAATTGCTAATGGATGTGATTTGATTGTAATAGATACAGCCCATGGACACAGTGAAAAAGTTTTAAAAATGCTTAAGAATTTAAAAAAAGTTAATACTGAACTTCCTATTTGTGTTGGAAACGTCGCTACGGGAGAAGCTGCTAAAAAACTATTTAACTCAGGAGCTGATATTATTAAAGTTGGAATAGGACCAGGATCAATTTGCACAACAAGAATGGTAGCAGGCATAGGAGTTCCTCAAATTTCTGCAATAATGGATGTAAAAAAAGCTTTAAAGAACAAAAAAGTAAAAATTATTTCTGATGGGGGTATAAAATTTTCTGGAGATATTGCTAAAGCACTTGCAGCTGGAGCTGACGCTATAATGATGGGTTCAATATTTGCTGGCACAGCCGAAAGCCCAGGAAAAAAATTTTTAGTAAAAGGTAAAGCTTACAAAAAATATAGAGGAATGGGCTCAATTGGAGCTATGTCCTCTGGTTCAGCAAATAGATATTTTCAAAAAAATTATAACGATAAATCAAAGTTTGTACCTGAAGGAGTTGAGGGTAGAGTTGAGTACAAAGGAAGTGTTTCAAAAATTATTTATCAATTAAAAGGCGGACTAAAATCATCTATGGGATATATTGGAGCAAAAAAACTTAGTCAAATATCAAAAAATGCTAAATTTATAAAAATTACAAAAGCTGGATTCTATGAAAGCATGGTGCATAGTGTTGAAATGACACAAAAAACAATAAATTATAAATTATGATATTTAATGTACTAAAAATTTTGTTACTTATTTTCTTTTTTTCAAATAATTTATTTGCGAATAATCAATTTTTTCAAGAGGGATTAAGTTTTTATGAAAATAAAAAATTTAATGAAGCTAAATTTAAATTTGAGCAGGAGATTGTAATTAACCCAAAAAGCGAAATTTCTTACTTATATTTATCTAAAATATTTAAAGATTTAAATAGAAAAGATTTACAAGAACAAAATTTAAATACTGTCATATTATTAAATCCCAATAATGAAGAAGCAATTTATAATTTAGCGATGTTAAAACTAGATTCTTCAGATTATAAAAAAAGCAAAGAGCTAAATGATAGATTAATCAATTTATGCAAAAAATTCTGTAATCAGGGCAAAAAATTGAGAATAGAAATTGAAAATTTATCAAAAAAATAAATGCAATTTCAAGAGACAAAAGAGAGAATATTAATAATTGATTTTGGTTCTCAAGTTACAAAATTAATTGCAAGGAGAGTTAGAGACTTAGGAGTTTACTCAGAAATAATTACTCCAAATGAATTTAATAAAATAAAAAATTTTGATGTTATCAAAGGGATTATACTTTCCGGCGGACCTTCTACAGTTACTGAACGGAATTTTCAAACTATTCCAAAAAGTATTTTTTTTAAAAAAATACCGGTGCTTGGAATATGTTATGGATTGCAGCTTATAGCTAAAATCTTTGGCGGTAAGATTAAAGCTTCAAAAAAAAAGAGAGAATTTGGAAGAGCTTTTATATTCAAAAAAAAACACTCCATTTTGACTAAAAATTTTTTTAATAAAAAGAAGACATCTGTTTGGATGAGTCACCAAGATGCAGTTGTGAAATTACCTAAAAATTTTAAGATGACTGCATATACTAAAGATTCAAAATTAACTATTATAGAAAACTCAAAAGATAATATTTTCGGTGTTCAGTTTCATCCAGAAGTTACTCACACGGATAATGGAAAACAACTATTTAAAAATTTTTTATTTTCAATATGTAAGATGAAAAAGAAATGGAATATTTTTTCTCAAAAAAATAGGCTTGTAAAAGAAATTAAAGATATTGTAAAAAATGGTAAAGTTATTTGTGCATTATCTGGAGGGGTTGATAGCAGTGTTGTAGCCTTATTGGTCAATAAAGCAATTAAAAAAAACCTTATTTGTGTAATGGTCGATACTGGTTTAATGCGTAAGGATGAATTTAAATACACTTACACGACTTTTAAAAAAAAATATAAGTTAAATGTTAAGCTTATAAATGCCTCTGGTGTGTTTCTTAAAAAATTAAAAAAAATTTCAAATCCTGAAAAAAAAAGAAAGATTATTGGAAAGTTATTTATCAAAATTTTTGAAAAGGAGGCTAAAAAGGTAAAAAATGTGAAATTTCTAGCGCAAGGCACACTTTATCCTGATATTATAGAAAGCAAATCGTCTACTGGAAGCAAAACATCTAAAATAAAATCACATCATAATGTTGGTGGTTTACCAAAAAAAATGAATCTAGAATTAATAGAACCTCTTAAAGATTTTTTTAAAGATGAAGTAAGAATTTTAGGTAATGCCTTAGGGCTCTCAAAAGATATTTGTTTTAAACATCCATTTCCAGGACCAGGTTTGGCCATTAGAATAATTGGTGACGTAACACAGGAAAAAATAAAAATTTTACAAGAGGCAGACCATATTTACATAAATGAATTAAATAAAAATAAACTTTATAACAAAATTTGGCAAGCTTATGCAGCACTATTGCCAGTAAAAACTGTTGGAGTAATGGGAGACTCGAGAACTTATGAGTATATGTGCCTATTAAGAGCAGTAATTTCTGAAGATGGGATGACAGCGGATTACTTTAATTTTCCTAAAGACTTTTTAGATAAAATTTCTAATAAAATTGTTAATAATGTGAAAGGTATAAATAGAGTAGTGTATGATATAAGCTCTAAACCACCAAGTACTATTGAGTTAGAGTAATACTATTGATGAATAAAAAAATTAAAAAAATACTTAATAAAAAAAATAAATCTAAAATTGTAAGCTTAACCGCTTACTCAAAAAATATTGCAAAAATTTTAGATAAATATTGTGATATTATTCTAGTAGGAGACTCCATGGCTAATGTGCTTTATGGCCTGGAAAGTACTCATCAAATAAGCTTGAAAACTATCATCAGGCATACTCAAAGTGTGAAACAAGGAATTAAAAATTCTTTATTGGTCGTAGATATGCCTAAAGATAGTTATACAAACACAAAATTAGCTAAAAAAAATGCAAAATTAATTTTAAAGAATACAGGTTGCGATGCAGTTAAACTAGAGAATGATGGAAAAAATCACAAAATCATTAGTGAGCTTGTTAAAGCTAAAATTCCAGTAATGGGCCATATAGGTTATACCCCACAATTTAAGAAAAAATTTAAGGTGGAAGGTAGAACCAAAAATAAATTTTTGAAATTATTAAGAGATGCATTATTAATTGAAAAAGCAGGAGCTTTTTCAATAGTGCTTGAGTGTATCACTCCAAAAGCATCAAGTTTAATAACTAAAAAATTAAAAATACCAACTATAGGAATCGGATCATCCTCTTTTTGTGACGGTCAAATATTAGTAACAGATGATATGCTCGGTTTGAGCGGGTTTTATCCAAAATTTGTAAAAAAATACTTATCCATGAATACAATTATTGAAAAAGCTGTAAAAAAATATACTAGAGAGGTGCGATTAAAAAAATTTCCAACAAAAAAAAATTTTTTAAATGAGTAATAATTTTGAGGAAAAAAAAGAGTTTAAAGAAAAACTTTTAGAATTTTTAAGAAAAAATAAGATAAAAATATTTTTTCTTACAATTTCAGTTTTAATTTCAATTATTCTATTTTTTTTATATCAAATGAATTTAGAAAAAAAAAATGAGAAAATCTCTGAGCAATATATTCAGGCGGGAATTATGCTCGCATTAAATAACAATAAAGAGTCAAAAAAAATTTATGAAGATATAATTTTGAGTAAAAATAAGTTTTATTCTATTTTATCACTTAACACTATTTTAGAGAAAAATTTGGAGGAGGATAAAAATAAGATTTTATATTATTTTAGCGTCCTAGAAAGTTTAAATTTATCAATAGAACAACAAAATCTTATTAAATTTAAAAAATCACTCTATTTTATAAAAATTTTTGAAAAAGATAAAGGTTTCAAATTATTAAAAGATTTAATTGAATCTAACTCAAAACTTAAATCATTGGCAAAAGAAATAATATCTGATTAATTATTTTTAATGAAGTTACTAAGTAAATTAATTATTTTTTCACTTTTATATCATTGCTCTTTTGATACTAAGTCGGGTATTTGGAAAAATGAAAATATATCAAAAGAATTAAAGAAAAACCCACTCAGTGAATTTAAAACATTATCATCCTCTAGAGAATCATTTAATTCGGAAGTTAATAAAAAAAGTAATTTAAAAATTTTAATTTCAAAAAAAATAAATAATTTTCAATGGAATGATGAGTTTTATAATTCCTCAAATAATTATGATAATTTCGAATATACTGAATTAAATAAGTTAAGTTTCAAAAGTAAAAAACTTTCAAGACATAAATTGCATAAATCGATACTTTTTCAATCAGATAATCTGGTTTTAAATGACGAAAAAGGAAATATTATTATCTACTCTTTAAAAGAAAAAAAAATTTTGAGAAAGTTTAATTTCTATAGAAAAAAACTTAAGAATATCAAAAAAAATCTAAATTTATTTATTGATGAAAATATTATCTACGTTTCAGATAATATTGGATATTTATACGCTTATAACCTCAAAATAAATAAAATTGTTTGGGCAAAAAATTATAAGATACCCTTTAGATCAAATCTAAAAATATATAAAGATAAATTGATAGCAGTTAGTCAAAATAATAATCTATTTTTTTTTAACAAACATACAGGAACAATTTTGAGGGAACTACCAACTGAAGAAAATACAATCAAAAATAATTTTGTTAATAATTTATCCTTAAATGATAATAAAACATTTTTTCTAAATTCGTTCGGATCACTTTATGCCATCAACAATCAAACCATGAGAGTATCTTGGTTTGTAAATTTAAACCAGTCTTTAGACTTCAGTAAAAGTAGTTTATTTTCTGGAAATCAAGTAATTAATTACAAAGATAAAATTGTAGTTTCTTCTAATAAATTTATTTATATATTAGATGCACTAACTGGAACAATTTTGTTTAAAAAAAATTTCACATCAATAATTAAACCAATAATCTCTGAAGATAATTTATTTTTGATTTCCAAAAATAATCTTCTAATATGTTTGAATATAGTAAATGGTGAAATTTCATACTCTTATAATATAAATAAAAAAATAGCAGATTTTTTGAAAACAAAAGAGAGAAGAGTATATTTTAAAAATATATTTTTAATTAATAATTCTATATATATTTTTTTGAAAAACTCTTTTCTTTTGAAATTTGATTTAGATGGTGTATTAAAGAATATTACAAAACTACCTCTCAAATTAAACTCTGACCCAATTCTTATCAATAAATCAATATTATATTTAGATAGAAAGAACAGACTTTCAGTAGTTAATTAACTGCTAGACTTTCCACTTAATAAAGATAATTGTTTTACTTTCAAGCCTTCTAGGTTATCCGCAGGCTTAATTGGATATTCACCTGTGAAATAATGATCACTAAATTGTGGAAAGTTTGATTTTCTTTTTTCTCCAATTAATGCTTTATATAATCCCTCTAAACTTAAAAACCTTAAACTCTTTGCTTTTATGTAATCAGTCATTTCTTGAATGTTTTTTGAATGGGCTAACAACTCTTCTTTAGTAGGCATATCCACTCCATAAAAATCAGGAAATCTTATTTCTGGGCAAGCAATTCTTACATGAACTTCTTTAGCGCCAGCTTCATAAAGCATTTTTACAATTTTATGACATGTAGTCCCTCTAACTAAAGAGTCATCTATCAAAATTAAAGATTTATTCTTTACTATTGAGCTAGTAGAACTAAGTTTAAGTTTAACACCCAAGCTTCTTATGTTTTGAGTCGGTTCTATAAAAGTTCTCCCAACATAATGATTTCTAATTAATCCTAACTCAAATTTTTTTTTTGATGTTTCTGCATATCCTAATGCTGCTGGAACTCCAGAGTCAGGTACAGGAACTACTAAATCTGCATTTAAGTCAGTCTCATTAGCTAGTTCAGCGCCTAATTGCTTTCTATATTCATAAGCACATTTTCCATTAATAAGACTATCTGGTCTTGCAAAATAAATGAATTCAAAAACACATGGTCTAGGCTTAAGTTTAGGAAATGGTTTAATGCTTTTAAGTTCTTGATTTTCTACGAATACTATTTCTCCATTTTCTACTTCTCTTAAAAAAGTAGCCCCAACTATGTCCAAAGCACATGTTTCTGACGCAAAAATATAGGAATTGTTCAATTTTCCTATTACTAAAGGTCTGATACCGTAAGGATCTCGCACTCCAACAAGTTTTTTATTAGTCATAATTACGAGAGAGTATCCCCCTTGAATTTGAAATAGAGCATCTATCAATTTGTCAGTAAATTTCTCTCTTTTAGATTTTGCTATAAGCTGCACTATAGTTTCAGTATCACTAGTTGTTCTAAAAATTGCGCCATCTTTTACTAACGACTCTCTCAGTAATAATGCATTAGTCAAATTTCCATTATGAGCCACGCTTAAACCTCCAATGTGCAAGTCTGCAAAAAAAGGCTGTATATTTCTTAAAGAAGTTTCTCCAGTAGTAGAGTATCGATTATGTCCAATAGCAAAAAATCCAGGTAGTTTTTTTATAGTTTCAGGGTCAGTAAAATGATCGCCCACCAATCCTTGTCTTTTTTCAGAATGATAGTTTTTTCCATCAAATGAAACTATTCCACACCCTTCTTGCCCCCTGTGTTGAAGGGAGTGTAAACCTAATGCAACTAAAGCAGACGCATCACTATGGTTTGATATGCCAAAGATGCCACATTCTTCTCTTAATTTATCAAAATTAGATTTTTTCAATTTTTTCTTTTGTATTTTCAAAATCTTCGCTAGAGGGGAATTCCTCTATTAAAATTTCGCTTCCTTTATTTATTAAATTAAATGACAAAGCTCTTTCAGCTGATATACCCCAATTCTGATAAGGATAAAACCAATTTAATATTGAAAATATACACACAGAAACAACATATCCTTTAAATATGCCAAATAATAAGCCAAAAGTTTTATCAATTGAACCAACTCCAGTCCAAGTTACTGCTTTACTAAACGCTCTACCTAAAACTATAGTTAAAAATAATGTAAAAACAAAAATGATTATACCAAGTCCTACATTATTAACAAATTCAGATTCTATATAATCACTAACTACAGGTTGAAATTTTGGAACTAAAATTATTGTAACAATTGTTGAAAGAATCCATTTCATAAATGAAATTAAGCTTAAAGAAAAACCTTTTAAAAAACATTGAATTGTACAATAAATAAAAATTAGTAAGACAAAAAAATCAAATAAATTGGTGTTACTTAAGTAATTTAGAAAATTATTCAACATGTTAATTTTTAAATTTCTTCTCCAAAAGGTTTGTATATTAAGATTAATTTTGGTAACAAAATTAGAACAGAAATCATCGCTAATAACATTGCAATCCCCGTGAATATTCCAAAATATATTGTAGGTATGAAATTAGATAAATATAGAATAGAAAATCCAAATACAATTGTTATTGATGTGTTTAAAATCGCAATCCCCACAGTTGCGTGGCATTTATCCAATGTTTTACTGTAATTATTTATTTTTTTAAATTCCTCTCTAAATCTATAAATATAATGAATACTATTGTCTACAGCTATACCAATAGTTATAGCAGCTATAGTAATGGTCATCATATCCAGCGGGATACCTGCTAAACCTATTATTCCAAGAATAAAAAAAGCAGCTATGAAGTTTGGCACAACACCTATAAGAGATAATGTAACATTTCTAAATAAGATATAAAACATTGCTAAAATTCCCAGCATAACTATTCCAAGTGTCAAAATTTGAGATTTAAAAAGACTTTGCAATAGATTATTAAATAAAATTAAAACCCCTGCTAATTTGTATTCTTTTTCATCTAGCCCTAAATTTGTATTTAACTCTGTATTAATTTTTTTAATTAATTCATTTCTTCTTAAATTTTCAAGAGAGTCCTTTATTCTGACTGTTATTCTTGCTTCATCATTATCAACTGAAATATAGGGTGAAACGATTTCTTTTTTAATTTCTTCTGGGATTTTACTATACAACACAGCTATTTCTAAACTTTGTAATTTTTTTCCGTTAAGGTCTTCTGCCACTCTTAATATTGACCCAAAAGACAATACTTTACCAATTTCAGGTAATGAGTCTAAATAGTCATGCACTTTAATTATCTTGTCCATTTTATCTCTGGTAAACCAATATTTTGATTTATTTTCATTATCATCTGTATCTTCGTCCCACTCAGAAAACTCATCGTCATTTTTGTCTTTAATTTTAGTTGGAAATTTTAGAATTATATTTAAAGGTGTAGTTCCTCCTAAATCATCATCAATTTTTTTCATTCCTTTATATATTTCGGTATCGGTATCAAAGTAGTTTATAAAGCTATTTTCTACCTCAAGTTTTGAAATACCAATTGTACTTGATATTAAAATAATTAATGTTGTGCCAAAAATTAAAATATTACTTTTTTTTGCAATTTTACCAAAAAATAAAGTAGTCAAAGATTTTGAATTATTTTGAATATTAATTTCGTTTTCAGTAGAAAAAATATTTAATAGTGATGGCAACAAAAAAAATGTTATTGCTAATGAAACTGTTAGACCTAGAGTCATCATCCAACCAAAATCTATAATTGGTTTTATTCCGCTAAATATTAATGATAAAAATGCACAGATAGTAGTTAAAACTGTATATAAAATTGGCAAAATCATTTTCTTACTCGCCTCAACAATTGCTTGTTGTTTTGAAAAATGTGGAAACTCTTTTTTTAATTGAAGATATCTTACAGTTAAATGGATATTCATTGCCATGTTAAGTATTAACATCAGAGCAATAAAATTTGATGAAATGACAGTTACTTTCCAACCTATGAAACCCAATAAACCAACCATTACAACAACTGAAGTTGAACATCCAAGTAGAGGCATGATTACCCACTTTAAATTTCTAAAAATTACCCAAAGAGTAAATATTATAAAAATGAAAACTCCTATTCCAAAAACAATAATATCATTTTTAATAAAACTCATCATGTCGTTAGCAATCATTGGAATACCGCCTAAATGAATCTTAGCACTTTCTCCATATCTATTAATTACTTCCCTAATTTCAGTTATATTTTGATGATTTCTTGTATTGTATAAATTCTTATATTCTTCATACTCTTTTAAAAATTTTTTGTAATTTTTTTTCTCTTCATTTGTTAATCCGGTTTCAATTGACTGATTAAAATATTTATCTTTTAATTTTATATATTCAGCTAGCCTTTCATCTTTTTTTAAATAAACTACTATGCCAGATGTTTTTCCATCTTCACTTATTACGTAATTTTTATAAATCGGACTGTTTAAAATTTCATCAAAACCTCTTTTTCTATCTATTTCAGGATAGGCTAAAGTTTTGTAATTTTTTAGTCTATCCATTAAATTTTCATCTGTACTTTTTAGAAGCGGGACATCAATCACAGTAATAACACTCTCTACCCATGTTAATTTTTCAATTTTAGACTTGAGTAATTGAAGGTTGAGTATAGTTTCTTTATCGGTAAAATTTGATATTGGAGTATAAGTTAAAAACAAAAAATCTTTTGAGCCATATCTTTCGTTAATATCTCTCAAATATTTTAAATCTTTGTCTCCCTCAAGAAGTAAAGCATCTGAAGAAGCGTCTAAGTTGAAATTTCTCGCTTGATAAAATGAAAAAATTATTAAAGAGAATAAGACCAATAAAGTAAACTTAGAAAAATCAATTACTAATTTTTTATAAATATAAGACAACATTGAGATATTTCAGATATATCTTAATTTACTTATAACAAAAGAAAAATTAAACTCAATTTTTGCTCAAATCTTTGAATTTTGTATAAATTCCTTCAAACTCAACTTTAACTGTACCAGTAGGACCATGTCTTTGTTTTCCAAGAATGATGTCTGCAAGGCCATTAACGTCATTCATTTTAGATTGCCATTCTGCATGTTCTATTGAGCCTAATTTTGGTTGTTTTCTCTCTAAATAGTACGCCTCTCTATATACGAACATAACTACGTCTGCATCCTGCTCAATTGAACCAGACTCTCTCAAATCTGCTAATTGAGGCTGTTTATCATCTCGTTGTTCGACTGCCCTTGAGAGTTGAGATAGAGCGAGCACTGGAACTGATAGTTCTTTAGCTAGAGCTTTTAGCCCTTGAGTGATCTCTGAAATCTCTTGAACTCGACCATCGGTTTTGTTTGAACTAGATCTCATCAATTGAATATAGTCAACTACTACCAAGCTCAAACCAAACAATCTTTTTATTCTTCTAGCTCTATTACTTAAAGTAGCGATTGTAATTGCAGGCGTTTCATCAATATACAAAGGTAAATCATAAATATTTCTCGATGTCTCAATATATCTATTAATTTCCTCTTCAGTAACTTTTCCTCTTCTTATATCATCGGATCTAATTTTTGCTTGTTCTGATAAAATTCTTGTAGACAATTGCTCAGAGGACATTTCTAAAGAAAAAAAAGCAACAGATGATTTTTCTTGACGTTTTGAAATATGTTGTGACGCGTTATATGCGATGTTAGTCGCTAAAGCAGTTTTACCCATTGATGGTCTTCCAGCTAGAATAATTAAATCAGATTTATGTAATCCTCCTAATTTTTCATCCAAATCTGTCAATCCTGTAGGGATACCAACTATTCCTTGTTCATTTTGCATAGCTAAAGTTGCCATCTGTATAGTTTGATCTAATGCTTGATTAAATTTTTGAAAAGACTGAGAAAAACTTCCTCTTTCAGCTAAATCGAAAAGAGATTTTTCAGTATTTTCAATTATGTTTTCAGCATTCTTTTCTTGCGCGTTAGCGTTTAAAGTTTCATTAGAAAGTTTATCTGATATTAAAAATAATTCTCTTCTCAAATACATTTCGTGAATGATTTTGGCATAATCAATAGCTTGCTTAGACGAACCAGAAAATCTAGTTAGTTTTACTAAATATTCAGTGCCACCTACTTCATTAAGCATATTATCTTTCTCAAAATAATTTTTCAAAGTAATCGGATTTGCTATCATCCCTTTGCTATTTAAATGTTCAATTACTTCATAAATTTTTACATGAGCAGGATCATAAAAAATAGTTGAATTCACAATGG
>MDTA01141463.1_pt1 | contig 13663 bp, 15 predicted proteins | sample 811151 | NCBI WGS metagenome assembly MDTA01 (sample SAMN05326648, study PRJNA326480) | marine metagenome | isolation source: seawater | place: Indian Ocean: South | collected 2010 | reverse complement strand
TCTCAACGACCGTTTAGGTTCAGAGACATGCAGGAAGTGGTTGGCATCTACAACGCAGATGGCACGATTGGTGGCGAACTCTCTTACGCCCTCGCCAAGGTGGCTCGACGAGGTTCATGTGAACTATGTGATGTCACTCACGGCTGGAACCCGCTTGGGAAACGCTCGTGGAAAGCCGCTGTCGAACAGTCTGATCTCAACTTGACGTTCATTCATCGAGATGAGGCGCTTCCAGAGCAACTTGCTGCGGCGGGTCAACTTCCGGCTGTCGTGATGTCAAGCGATGACGGATGGCGAGTCATTATGACGAGTTCAGAGTTTGCCGAGTTTAAGTCTGACCCCGGCGCACTCATCGCTGAAACCGAACGCAGAGCGGCCGATCATCTGTAAGCCTCGGCGTCGTCGATCAACGTCGATTCCACTGCTGGAATTTATGAAATCACCCATTCGAAGTGTGGGGCTCCCCAGTCAAGTCGCTGACTGACCGTTAGCGTTCGGGCTTCCATCGAAGCGAACCCTTCCCACAACGCATTCCAGCCGTCGAACACGGCAGCATCAACTGACGAGAGGTCGAATAGGCGCCACGAGTGAAGCCGAATATATTCAGCGTCGCCGATCTGAGCGACCTCACATCGATCTCCATGCCCGGCGAACAGGTGCCCAAGACGGATCCCAAGTCCGCCATCAACCTCGACCGCATTCATCACAGCAGAGTGAAATTGCATGCCGATCTGACGACCGACCACCGACGCAACCGCACGAGTGGTTCCCGGGCCTAGTTCCTCGGTCATTGCCGGAAGAATCGTATGGATGTAGTTCATTGCATAGTTGCGCTCAACTTTCGCTAAGCGAACGGGGTCCCACGAGGGAGTGGGCAAATCGGCAGCAGGCCCCGGCGGACGCTCCCCGGGACGGAACCTCACTCGGTCGTCGGGGTCAAGATCATGTTCTTCTTCGATGTAGTAGCCGACGAGGCCTGGTTGGCCATCGGTCGTTTGCGATGTCGCAACGAAGCCAAGGCGTGGATTGCCGAGACTGACACCGTTGTGACCGTGCCATCCGCGAAGCATCGCCCTACTGAGCTCTGTTGGAATTCCGCACACCGCTGTACCATCGAAAATCCATCGTGGTGGCAGGTACCGCACCCATGACTTTGTTTCCGATTCAGGGACCCACTCCACGTGTACTCCACCGAGAGAGTTCGAGAGCACGTGATATTTCGCACAGGCAACTGCATCTGGTTCATCGGTGAGGCCAAGCTTTTCGAGCCCCGGCTTGAACGCTTCGAGATGCTGATTTCTGAAGGTTCGGAAGACGACGCGTGCCGCTGGTTCGACGCCGACTCGGGTCACCATTCCGAGCAACAGCCCGGTGAGAAACCGGTGATAGAGCTCGCCTAGCGCCGACCAGGCGGCTGGCGTGTCGTCTACGGTGCTCCATTCAACATCATTTACTGATTCCACAGACTCATTGTCGCAATCGGCCAACGACCGGAGAGAATTCTTCACTTCATGTCACGAAATGTTCCAAACTGATGACGTGCTCAACGAACATGCAAAGCAAGTAATCGAGTCGGCTCCGCTCGTACATATGGTGACGATTGATCCTGATGGCCGGCCTCAGATCAGTCTGGTCTGGGTGGGGTTAGACGGCGATCACATTCTGGTGGCCCATCAGGCAGAACGTCGCAAAGTGTTCAACCTTCGACGCGATGACCGCGTTGCTCTTTCGATGCTCGGCGGTGGCAAGGACGAACGTGGCCTTGAGACCTATCTCGTTGTTCATGGCCGCGCAACGGTCACTCCTGGCGGCGCGCCCGACCTACTTCGGCCACTCGCCCGAAAGTACATGGGTCCTGATGTGATCTTCCCTCCGGGTGACAACCCGCCTGAAGGGTTCATCACCCGGGTCTCAGTCGAACGAGTCGTCGGAATTGGCCCCTGGGGCACCGATTCGTAGCCAACCAACTTCGATTACAACACCTGAGAACCGTACATCTCGCCGAGTGGATCGCTGATCAATTCAAGACGCTCGCCATCTGGGCCAGAGAAGTATAGAGACGAGCCGTCGACCTGAGCCGTCTCCACTCCGACGGCCTCGAGGCGGTCACGGGCGGCGTTCCATTCGTTGGGGGTCATCGAAATGGCAAGGTGATGATGCCCACCGAGTACTTCTTGGTAGTCACCGAGACCTAGTCCGGGCATGTCAAAAAAGGCGAGGCAATTGCCGTTGCCGATGTCGAAAAAGAAGTGTGTGCTTCCTGCGTAGTCGCGATTCTCGAAAAGTTCGGTGAGGGGGAAGCCAAGAAGCCCTTGATAAAAGTTGATGGTCTGTTCGACATCTGAACACAGGAGGGCTTGGTGATGAACACCACGAGCCGTGCTTGCTGGACGATCTCCTGCGGGGGCGAGGAACCGGTTACGAAGGTCGTTCCATTCTTCCGTGCGGTCAATCTGGCTGCCATGCCGGGCCTCTGTGCTCACAGCCCTCAGTTTGCCAGCACGCAACGCTTAACGTCCCAACTATGCGCAACCCCATTCGATGTTCACGAGGTGGGAGACGCTTGGCGATGAGACCAGCAGAGGCCAGATTTCATCACGCTCGGAGCCTCACAACCATTGATCTCACAGGGAGCCTTGCGCTTCTCGCCGCGTTCGAGGCTTGACGGAGAAAAATTCGGGGAGCCAAGAGTTGTCCAGCGCTGCCAACCCTTCCATCGCATACGGACTTTGTGCTGCCATCTCCACCTCGGCACATCGCCTGATCCGTAACTCGCCCGCGGTGCGCGCAGTCTGCGGTGGCTCTCAGTGCCTGTGTCCATCCGGCGAATCTACCTGCCTGCCTCCCAATGTGCATCGGCAAGAAATGCAATTGGCCGTCAACGCTCAGCGATGCAGTGCCCGGGTACCAGCATTGTCAAGTGCGAGAGTCGGCTGCAAATAGTTGTTGATTACGAACGCGCACTCTGAGCGGACTTAGGAAGAAAAAGCAGAATCAATGCTCCGATTGCAGCTGTCGCTCCTGCAATTATCTGTGCGAATAAGTAGCCAGAGGAGTCAATCAAAGCCCCAAGCGCTGGAGGTCCGATGAGGCCGCCCAGGCCATTTGCGGTGTAAAGGGCGCCTAGAACACCTCCCATGCCCAAAGTCCCGAACAAGTGAGCGACGACTGCAGGAGAAATTGCAATGATCCCGCCGTAGGAAATACCCAGCAGAATCGAGAACAGAATGAGACCTAAATAGGACGAGCCAACTGTCGCCCAGACCCCGAAGCTTGCAGAGAGGCCTACTGAGGACAGCAAAAGGAGACGCTGCACCGGCATGCGTGCCCCAAGAATTCCTAACAGTAAGCGTCCAACAACTGATGAGATCCCGATTATTCCCAACAGGACAGCGGCTGAACCGTCTACTGACTCTGACGAAACAAAGTCGGCCATGAATACAAATGCCATGAAGAGAGATCCTGACAGCAGGAACGAGGAGCCATACAGAATCCAGAAATCACTTCGTCCACGAACCGTTTTGCTAAGAGGTTCGGGGGCAACCCCTGAAGTCGGTGGGCGATGAGCAAGCACAGCTGAAAGCAAAAGCAACGCTGCCGATAACGCGGCGAGTATTTGATAGGCGGTTCTCCATCCGTATTCGCCAATGAGCCATTCTGAAAATGGGACGACGGCAAGGGTTCCGACGCCAATACCTGAAACTGCAACGCCGAGAGCGAGGGTTCTTTGACGTTCGAACCACCCGCCAACTCCGGCGACCATCGGAACGAAGCAGCACGCTACTCCAAACCCGACTCCTGCCCCATAGGTGACATAACCCATTTCGAGCGAGGACACTTTTGATGTGAGGAACAGACCCACAACCATCGCCCCGGACCCCATTAGCAACACTTTGCGTTGCCCGACGCGGTCAGCGAGACGGCCCGTTGCAAGACCGAGCACGAAGTAAGTGAAGGTCGTAATCGAAAAGAACATTGCTGTTTTCGAACGGTTTGTTCCGAACTCATCTGCCATTGGTCCGAAAAACTCGCCGAAGCTGTACACAACTCCAAAAACGGTGAACAATGAGAGAAATGCTCCAGCGGCGACGCCCCAGGCGCGCAAGGAGTCGATTGTCGATTCGCCGTTTTCCTGTTCTCCCAGCACAAGAAGAAACTACTTGGTCAAGGTTCACCGAAAATAGCTGAAATTTTCGCGACCAATGTGTGAGCCGCGTAGAGGGCCCAAAGTGGTGGAACTGGGTGGCGCAAAGGCCGAGGCTTACCAAGCTCATGTTGGTGAAGGCCCCCGGCAAAGTTGTTTCCGAAAGCGTTGTTTTGCTCAACGGGCGGTATCTCGTGAGTCCTCCGCTACTTCTTTGGTTGCTAGGCCTTCGGTGTTTTCTTCACCACAAAAAGGCCCTGGGCGAATCGAAAAGGAGAAGTTGACCAAAATCTCGACCCAGTATTTCTTCTGGATCTGCGCCTAGCCACTGGCTGATTACTGAGGCATAGACCGACCTAAAGTCAACCTCATGATGAAGGTCGCCTCGAGAATCGAGCCGCCGAAGTGATGGCTGAATTCCATGAAGCCCCCCTCGGACCCTGTCTCCTACCAGCATTACGAGTCCAGCAGTTCCATGGTCGGTGCCGGATTCATTTTGCGCTACTCGGCGACCAAATTCACTGAAGATGAGAACAGCAGTGTTCTCTCGGACAGATGGGAGGAGGTTGGCAAAGAAATTACCAATAGCGATGTCCAATTCGCTGAGAAGAAACTCATGAGTGCCTTTCTGGCGATCGTGTGTGTCAAATCCTGGAAGTCCGGCGTGAACAACCTGCGTTCCAATATTTAGGTTGAGTATGTCAGCAGCTACGAGAAGATCATTTACAAATCCACCCGGCGCGCCAGCCTCTATCCCATAAATTGGAGACACTAAGTCGCCGGTTTCGGCAGTTAATCGCAGACTCTTGGCGATCTCAGATTGCAATGCACCATTGCCCGCCTGGGCCATTTCGAAATCGCGAAGAGCGTTCCAAGCAGGCTCCCACCCGTCTTCACGCCAAGACCTAAAAAGACTTATTTGTCCATACGGGGGCAGGACGATACCGGACGACTTTGGGCCGTGGAGAATTCTCGGGATTCCTGTGCGACCGATGGCCACCGTTCCGAACTGTCCAAGATCTGATCCATCTTTGAATCGGCCGAGCCAACCGGTGCCCGTCGCAAGGTCTTGAGTGCCAGTCATCCACCGTGCCATTGATGAGAAGTGGCTTCGGTCATCGGCGGCGTGTCCAACTCCTCGGATGAGCGCCAAGTTTCCTGAATCGTAGAAGGACTTCAGGTTTGAAAGATTTGGGTGGAGGTACAGTCCCTCTCCGACTAGTTGGGCGTCACTTACAGGGACGGTTAAAAGTGGCCTCTTGTCATGGTAAACGCCGTCATTCCAGGGGATAAGAGTATTTAGGTGGTCATTTCCACCATCTAGGGCGATCGTGACAAGAAATTTCTTGTCGTCTGCGAGCGGAGAAGCGACTGCACCTAGATGCTTTATGGAACCAGACAGCCCAAAGAGCCCCTCTAGAGCACCGATGGACAACATCCCCTTTAAGAAGTGTCGTCGTTCCATACTCATTCGGGTGCTACTTACGCTTTCAGGAATGACGCTTCGTTCGCTCACGGTACGACTCAACTCATCAGACTTTTTGTTGGAGAATTTTCATTCTTGAACATTTGTGTCCCTAACGAACTTGAAATTCAGGGACTAACACTCCAAGTGTTCGGGCCTGCGAAGTCGTCCACCATGGTTTGTGCCGAGCTCTTCTAAACCAATCTGACAACACTTGACGCGTTCCGCCCGAAACCTCTTGCAATCCGTAAAAGTCCAAGATCCGCTCTACTGCCTCGTTGACACTTAAGTCCATCAGGTTTTCAAGGTCCTTCTCCACTGTTTCCCGCCAGTGCAGGTCGTGAGCGATTTTTCCCCGGGCAGCCATGGACGAGGTTGCGAGCCAATCAGTGCCTGAGCCCCAACCTGCCACACTCGGCGGGTGAAAAGGCACCATGCCCATCGACTCTAGGCGGGTCCAGTCAAGGGAAATTTCATGACTGCTCAAGCCTGTGTGCTTGAGGATAGAGACGACGTAATCGACGGGATCTTTCACCAACGCCCACCTCGATTCAAGCGACCAGAATTCATCGTGGAGCAACACTGATCGAACCAGGGCGGAGATTTCCATGCCGCTGTCTGAGAATGCGGAGGAGACGTCTTCGACGAATCCGGAGGAGGGCTCCGGGTTGCAAAAATACTTACATATCAACTCTGCAAGTCGGAGCGAAGTTGCGTTGCGTTTGGCCCCGAGGATTAACTCCTCGATTGCATCTCTCTCAGAGGGGTTCTGTGCAATTCCGTTCCAATTCGCATTGATACCGAACAAATATTTCCTGCCGTGGTCGTGCGCTTCCGGTTCGTAGATATAAGTCTCCTTCATTTGTGCAAAGTCAGAATATTTTTTTGGATCATCACCATTCGTTACGTTTGTTAAATGACCGGTCCACGCACGGGTCATAGCCACCACGTCGCTCTCGGAGAAGTGACCGATCCCACACGTGTACAGTTCCATCAATTCTCGGCTGAAATTTTCTTGCGGTGTCTCTACTTTGTTCGAACGGTTATCTAGCATCACGAGCATTGCGGGGTGAACTGCAGTTTCGCGAGTGAGTGAGTCGAAGTTAGCCATAGCAAGCCGGCGGAACATGCGGATCTGATCCCACATGGCCACTTTGTCGCCCACTTCGACGATGTCGCAGGCGAAGTGATCGTGCCAAAAAAATGCGAGGCGTTCATAGATAGGTAAGTGGTCTGCTCTGGTGGGGCAAATCCTCGGTGCTTTGACCGGATTAGGAAGCGTCGACATCCGGTCAATCCACCAAAGGATCATTTCGTCGGCAACGTTCGTGAATTCGTCAGTATTGAGAACCCATTCCGGCTGTCCGACGTCTGGTCCTTCTGGAACAACGTCGCCTTCTGAGAACCCGAGCACAATGTCGACGCATTCTCGACGGGTCTTTCCGGCAAGTCCCCGAATCTCTTGTGCCGACCCTCCGTAACCGACCCGACGTAAGAGATGAGCAGCATCGGGAGCTGTTACCTCGGTATCCGATGACATAAAAAGACATTAACCACCTGTCTTTCCGGCACCGAGATTCGTTGAGACGGACTGATAGGAGGACTCCCGAGTGAGGCGCTTTCAAATTTCAGGGACTGTTGGTTGGTGATCAGACTTGAGGCTTGAAATTTCTGTTTCAAGATTTCCGTTTGCGTTTTGCGAGGACTTTTGTGCGACCACGAACGCTGGGTGAGCTGATCGATTTCGACGATGATCGCAAGACCCCCCAGCCGCTCACACTCGAAGGTGGGGCAGCATCAAAAGTCTGCGAGAAGATCGTCGATCGCGTCGAGTTCTGCGACTATCACGTCGAGTTCTGCGACTATGTTGTCTACTTCGGTGACTGCTTGTTCTTCCGTTTCTAGCGGGATGATGTCTTGAAGGGGTGTTTCAATCTCGTTGAATTCGCTGGTGGGTTCCAAAACTTCGGATGAGTTGTCGCTGTGGTCGTCGACGCCTTCTAATTCTGCCAAAACGGTGTCTTGAGCTTCAGGGGTTGTTTCCGGTGCAAGTCGCGTTTTGGATGTGTCGTTGGCGTTGTTGCAGCCGACTGCAATGAGGGCTACGAGACCGGCGGTGAGAGCAGTCGAGAGTTTCTTCATGATGTCACCTCAGCTGTTCCGATGTCCTCCGCCAGTCTGTCTGAAACTGATTCCTCGGTCTTTGGTTCATCTGCTTCTGGTTCTCGTGTGTCCTCGATGAGATCTTCCAGGATGCTAAAGAGACGGCCGACTTCTTCCCGTTCAGCGTTGATGAGATCTCTGATTGCTCGGAGGTCTTCACGAGTTTCAGCTGTCTGTACTTGAGTTGCGATTCTGTAGAGGGATGCTTGCAGAGTCCTCGCTGCTGCGAGCGTTTCGTCGGTGGCGCCAACGCTTGCGTATTTGTCAAGTCTGTTGTTGATCCTTTCGATGAGGTTCGCAACTTGTGTTTTTGCCTCTTCAATACGGTTGTTGCGTTCTTGTTCGACTACTTTGCGGCGACTTTCACCGTCTTCTGCTGCTTCGAATCGTGCCTGGAATTCTTGGGCACGTGCCTCGAATCGTTCCTTTTTGTCACCGCCGAACTTTTTGGCTTTGGCCTGCATAACTTCGACCACTCGTCGGAAACCAACAGTGCGCTCCTCTGAGTGCTCATCCTCGTCGTCCGATTCGAGGTAGTTGTGGAATCGCTTGCCAAGCGCCCGAATGTCATCACAGAGAGCTTTGAGTTGACGTGAGGTGAGGTCTGCGTTGTTGGAACGCTCGACAAGCGCTGCGAGTAGCGCGCGGGTCTCGGCGATCAGGTCGGTGTCAACGAATGCTCCTGCGGCATCGATAGCGCTAGTGGCTTTTGCGATTGCTTCTTGAAGGTCCTCGCGGCGTTCTGCGATCTCATCTCCTTCATCTGCGTCATCGTCGGAGTCGTTCCTTGATGCTTCAAAGCGGTCCTTGAGGTCATCGACTAGGTCTTCTACGGCGTCTTCAAATCGGTCTGCGTTGCCTTGGTTGCCCGCATCAAGCTGGGCGAGCTCTGTCAGCTTGAGTGCCTCAATTTCTGTCTTTACGGCTTCGATTGCGCCTGAGGGAACACCCTCTGATGCGAGTTCGCGCAGGTCCTCGTGGGCGTCTTCTACTGTTTCGTAGATTTCATCGTGGAGGGTTCCTGAAGCGTGGATGGTGCCAGCTGCGATGGTCGCAGCTGGGACGGTCATCGCTGTCAGAGTGATGATGGAAATGATTTTCTTGTTACGCATGCCCCTGTAATCGGCAATGGGTCAAGATTTGTTACACCGTAACGCAAGAATGGTCACCGACATGCTTGAGCAAGGGAATACAGATCGACACCAAGAGGGATCTGGAGAGCGGCCGCTAATTGCGCTCGATCATCCACTCCGGGTGAGCAACGATCTGTAGACAAGCGTTGCGCCAGCCTTTAGGAAGCTCGCTTGTCTACCGCTAATCCACTTTCGAAAATACCAATGCTGCTCTGGACGATTGGTCAGCAAATCACTCGAAGGGTTAGAAACTGAAGATGATCGATCGTATTGAGTTAAACAAAATTCAGGCTCTTGGGAGAATAGGCGTTCTTCCTGAGGAGAAAAGTAGAGCCCAACCCTTTGAGGTAGATCTGGCTATCGAGACGGATCTCTCTGTGGCTGGTACATCTGATGATCTCAACGACACCATAAATTATGGTGAGGTTACGGAATTGGTTGCAGGCATTATCCGGAATGAATCACACCAGTTACTCGAAAAAGTAGCCACAAGAATCGCTTCAGAGGTGCTCGCAATCCCTTCTGTCACTGGTGTTCAAATTACCGTCAGGAAGATGCGTCCACCTCTTCCAGAATTCTTGGGATCCTCAGCAGTGAACATTTACCGTTCGAAATAGATGTAACAGATCCTGCCGAGTTCCGATACTGCTGGGGTAGAGCACCCCCACCGCCAAAGTCACCCCTACTTGGCGATTAGTCGAAGTCTCCACCGGCATCGGAGGAACCATCCCAAGCCCGAACTTTCCGTTCAACACCGCACACAGTGCATTTCCAAATACGGGGTTTATCGAATCTGCTCCCCGTCTCCCGGAATCGGTGAAGGCGTCGGCGACCTGACAGTGTTGGCAGACACCAAAAAGGGACCTCCTGGCTCTTCAGTCGCACGCTCACCCATGCAAAAGCGCCGACAACCCAGCCGATAGGGATAAGACCCTCATAGGTGAGGGTTTTGCCAGCAAAAAAGCCAAAGGGAGCAGCGGCGCCACGGAGGGCCGCAATGCCCACTACAACGCCCAAGAGCAGCGCAGCGGATCCGAAAATGGCCTCTTTTCTACCCATAAACCAAAAATAGCCAAACTCAAACAAGCTCTCTGTCGAATTTTGGGAGGCCGCCATACGAAATTGCGGGACGACCCCCGAGTGGAGCTGAGGGGAATCGAACCCCTGACCTCAACAGTGCGATTGTTGCGCTCTACCAACTGAGCTACAGCCCCGGAGGCGATGAGTGTATCGGCGCGTCAGTTCAGCGACGCAGCCAATCGTCACCCTGCGCAGCCGGTCCCCACGAGGTTGGGCGCTGCCGCATCGAGACGAGGAAGTACACGTAACCACACAGCGACAGGAACGACATTGCGAAGAGGTACAACATTGCAACCTCTTTCGTAGTGGCTGCGAGAAACAGTAGGCAGACCGTCGTCACCAACAGGCCGACAAGCACATTCGCTCGACGTCGACGCTGAACCTCAGCTGACGACATCGGTTGCCGAGACGCCTGCACGCCCTCAAGAGATGGCGAACCGTGAACCTTCGGACGGCGAGCCGCTGCGGCATCTCGACGGCTCTGCGCTGCGACCTGCGAACCAGCAAGCGGGCGGGCGGCTGAACGCATCGACGTCGTAGTACGACTTGGAACCGAGCCTTGCAAGCGAGCGAGTTGGCGGTTGAAATCAGTCACTGACGAGTTAGGGCGGTTCTCAAAGCGCGACCGAAGTAACGGTGGCAACAGCACGGCAGCCCAGGCTGCGGCGACGATGAGAAGTACGAGTTCACCCATGAGTTGAGACTTTTAGGCCACGACTAGATGACCGATTGTTACAAATATACGACAATTATGACAAGAACAGCAAGGCGTGTTGGGGATCATGTGTCGGGCGTCACTCCGATCGGAGAAAGTCTCCTGAGCGGCCACCCGACTTCTCGATGAGCATTACATCGCTAATCACCATCGCTCGATCAAAAGCCTTACACATGTCGTAAATCGTGAGCGCAGCAGCCGTGCACGCATGGAGCGCTTCCATCTCCACCCCGGTCGGTCCCGTGGTCTCCACCACGGCCTCAATCACCACCGAAGATTCTTCAACGGTGAGATCGACAGCTACCTTGCTCAACAGCAACGGGTGGCAGAGCGGAATGATGTCGGCAGTGCGCTTCGCTGCCTGAATACCAGCGATCCGAGCGACAGCGAGCACGTCACCCTTTTCCAGAACTCCGTCAGCGATCGCGGCAGCCGTTGTCGCCTCCATTGCAACCACAGAACGTGCGACCGCCCGGCGCCGAGTCGCATCTTTGTCGCCCACGTCAACCATATGAGCCGCACCAGACTCGTCAAGGTGGGTAAAACCAGCGTGATTCATTTTGCCTCCACAGCCAATCCGCTCTTAGCCGCCGATTTGACTCATCGTTCGCGCCGGCCGGGTAAATGTCACTTGGTTGATCTGGTGACCTGCCCACTTTGTCGCAACTGCAGAAATGATCTTGTCTGCGATCTCGTCATCGGTGGCACCACCTCGCAACAGTGACCGAAGATCAAACTCATCGGTCGCAAACAAACACGTCCTGAACTGCCCCTCTGCCGTTAAGCGCACGCGATCACAGTCACCGCAGAATGGCTTGGTCACCGATGGGATAACCCCAACCGTGCCAAGCCCATCGACGTAACGCCAGCGGTCAGCGGGAGCCGCCCCGCGGGCCGCAACAGGTTCAAGAGGGAACTCAGCATTGATCGCCTCAACGATTTCGTCTTGACCAACAACCTTGTCGTTACCCCACTCACCTGATGCATCGAGCGGCATGAACTCAATAAATCTGACCTCAACACCACGCTCTCGACCAAAACGGGCCAGGTCGACAATCTCATCATCGTTCACACCACGCTCGACGACCGCGTTGACCTTCACCGGGTCAAAACCTACATCACGAGCGGCATCAATGCCGGCGAGTACCCGATCAAGTTCATCTCGCCGTGTCATCTGCTCGAAGCGTGAGCGATCGAGCGTGTCAAGACTGATATTAAGACGCCGCAACCCGGCTGCCTTCAAGTCTCCTGCAAGAGCGGTCAGTCGCGAAGCATTCGTCGTCATCGCAAGGTCAACGTCAAGGCGCGACAACTTTTCAACCAGCGTGACAATCCCGGCCCGCACAGTCGGCTCTCCACCCGTGAGGCGGATTCCTTCCACCCCAAAACGCTGAACAAACAACGCCGAGATCCTCTCGATTTCTTCAAAACTGAGCACATCGTCACGATGGAGCCACTCCATGCCCTCTTCGGGCATGCAATACGTGCAGCGGAAGTTACAACGATCAGTCACCGAGATACGAAGATCTCGGATCACCCGCCCAAACGGGTCGACAAGATCGCGCTGCACTGCGTTCATGACTTCAGGATAGAAGGAGAAGCACAGCGACCTCTCCCCCGACGGGAACCCCGTCACCATCGGGAACTACGGCAATCGCCGTCGCCGACGACGTTGCAGCAAGTTGATGGCTTCCCTGAGCCCGAACAGGCACCACATGGCAACGCCCATCGTCAGCAAATTCAGCTTGCACCCGCAACAAATGCGTCTTGCCGTCTAGCCGCCGCTCAAGGGCAACATCGGCAATCCCGACGACGCTCGGGCGAGCTAGTCGAGGCGAACCCATCATCTGTTTCAGCGCCGGACGTGTGAACATCTCAAAACTTACGAAGGAGCTGACCGGGTTACCAGGAAGACCGAACACCGGCGTGCCGTCGAGCAGCCCGAAGGCAAACGGCTTCGCCGGCTTGATTGCCACCTGCATCCAGCGCATATCAGCGATACGGCCGAGCACCGCTTTCACGACGTCGTAATCTCCCATTGACACACCACCACTTGATACAACAACGTCATAGTCAGCAGCAGCCGACCGCAACACCTGCTCAAGTTCGGCCTCGTCATCTCGAACGGTTCCGAGATCGATCACCTCGCACCCTGCTTCGCGCAACGCAACCGCGAGCATCCGACGATTGCTCTCACGGATCTCACCCGGCGCAAGAGGACGACCATCATCGACGAGTTCGTCGCCGGTCGATAGCACCGCGGCTCTCACCTTCGGATACACCGACACGGTGATCGCATTGACCATCGCCAGCACTCCCAACACCGGAGGAGTGATGAACGTTCCTGCAGGCAACACGACTTCACCAGGGCGCACATCATCGCCCGCAGGACGCACGGCGTCTCCGGGCTTCACGCTTGACGACAATCGAACGACATCGTCGCCGACCATTTCAGAATCTTCCACCATGACAACGGCGTCGGCCCCAGCCGGAATAGGTGCCCCCGTCATGATCCTGATCGCTTCACCACGAGCCAAGACTCGATCGGTTGCCGCGCCTGCGGCGACTTCAGCGACCACCTTCAGGTCAACGGGTTGATCATTCGCAGCCGCGACATCGGCCGCAATGACGGCATACCCGTCGACGGCAGTGTTATCGAATGGTGGCACCAACTCGCTCGCAACAACGTCGGCGGCAAGCACCAGCCCCGCAGTTTCTTCAAATGGCAATTCAATTGGTGAGCGCGCCGGACAGCGATCAAGAACGAACGATTGGGCTTCTGGCAACGGGATCACATCTATGACGGTACCGCGAGTCGGCCGGCCTCGCGCACGGCAGACTGAACAGGTGAGCGCATTCACCCCATTTCCTGCCGATGGATTCACAGCCCGATGGGATACGTGGGATGGTACTCATCACGAGGAACTCACGCTCCGCTGGGAAAACGAAGCATGGACGGCCTT
>MDTA01090678.1_pt1 | contig 13664 bp, 12 predicted proteins | sample 811151 | NCBI WGS metagenome assembly MDTA01 (sample SAMN05326648, study PRJNA326480) | marine metagenome | isolation source: seawater | place: Indian Ocean: South | collected 2010 | reverse complement strand
TGCGGCACCTGCTACGGTTCAGCTCTATTGCCCCACAGGACTTTTTGATTGGGAGCTAAACCCATATTGGAGCGAACTTTCTTCTAGCGGTGGTTCAGCAATCAAACATCGTCGTGAGGTCGGTTCTTTTGTCGACATTCCGGAGGATTATACGTTTACATCTGTGGGTCACTGGGGACAGCTTTCGGCTGGAACTCCTGTGGCCGCTGACCCACTGGGGTTTGCTACCCATGATGGGGTTTGGAGAGTGGATGTGGGACATGCAAACGGACGCCGTCTAGAGCGCATTGACGTGATTTTCCATGGCACTGTGCCTAACACACCATCACAGATTGTTTCCGCGGACTTAATCAGCAGTGGCGATCCAACCGTTATCAATCCGGAGCGCGTGACAGATAGCGAAGATCTTGCAATTACCAATGTAGTGATTTTAGATCCGGAATATCAGGATCCCACATTGGCATATCAATGGCAGAAGCTTCAACCTGATGGAGTGACTTGGTCTGATGTGACAGGAGCATCAGGAGAAGTCAGTGGACCTTGTGACTGGGAGCCGATCGCGGATTTCAGTTTCAGCCCTGTTTTTGCCCGCCCTGGCGAGGAAGTTCAGTTTTCCAGCACATCAAGAGATCCAGGCGGTGAGCTTGTGTCATGGGAGTGGGACTTTGGAGATGGCAATACCAGTGAGGATGAGAATCCTGTACATGTATTTGAGGAAACGGCAGGGGCTTTTAGCTCAGTGACATTGACCGTTACGGATAACACCGGTAATACGAACTCCTTTTCCCGCTTCATTACCATACTCGAACCGGATGAACCGGCACCAGATCTGGAACCGGCATTTTTCCCCAATTTCGGTACTGGTATCGGATTTTTTGATGGGGAAGTCCCACTGCCAGCAGCCAGTATTGTTGCGGAATCTGCTTACCGTGTCGTCATTCGTCCAAATGATGGTAGTCGTGATGGTGTTCCTAGGATTTTTCCTGAGACCGAGGCTGATGGAGGCTTTTTCAATGCCAGTACGTTTGTGGCTGTCAATTCAACACCTGTCACAGAAGCAAGAGTTGGTGAGCCATATCTTTATGATGTTGGCTTATGGATCACGAATCAACCGCCTGGCGAGTTTCCCGACTTTTTCAAGGTTAACGAAGTGAGTCAGGGCGTGCTTGGCAACGAAGTCAATGGAGAGTGGGTTGAATTAATGACGGTCGTAGAGACGGATATGCGTGGTTATCACCTAACCAATAACTTGGCCGATTTCGACCTTACATTTACAGAGGCAGATCTTTGGTCGGCGATCCCTGCCGGTACATTGATTACCATCTACAATAGTGATTACCGTGATGGAGTTTTACCTCCGGATGATTTCGATCTTTCTGATGGAGTGCTTACAATTGGATCCAGTAATGAGAATTATTTCATTCTTCCTTCTAATGGAGACCGCTGGGGCGAAGTGAGTAATATTAACCCAGCCCACATTGCAATACTGGATAGATACTGTAGGCCAATTCACGGGGTGTCTTGGAATGGAGACGAGACATACGAAATTCAATTCGAGCAATTACGTGACGGGGAGTCTGCGCACTCCAGTGCTGATAGTTTGGCTGGATTCGCGACTGGTTGGGTCGTAGGTACTGCTGAGCAGCCGCCCAGTGATACACCTGTGCCTCCGGAAGCTGGTACAGAAGGAGTCACTCCAGGTCTCATTAACGATACCAATAATGCGCTGGTTCGGGATGAAGTCATAGGGCTGAATTTGACTTCTATTCCTAGTTACAGCCTTGCACAGCCGGCCCCTGCATGGCTTTCCATAGAACCTGGAACCGGTATTTTGACAGGTACTCCCAGTAATGACGATGCTGGAGTCGTCACTGTGACGGTTATCCGCTCGCATAGCTTTGCGACAGAGACCCAGACCTTTGATATTACCGTGCTTGGCTCACCGGCCCTTCCGGCGCTTGAGGACGAGGATGAGGATGGTATCATTAACATGCTTGAGGTTGCTTTTGGTACCGACCCAGAGGCTTTGACTTCAGCTGCTGACGGGTTGCCGGTTGTCCGTCAGCTCAGTGTTCCCAATCCCTTCCCATTTCCACCTTCTGACTTTTTGGCTATCACTTTTCGCCGAATGAAGGGCGGCGATATGAATTTTGGCAACATGACCTATACGTGGGTCAGCCCTGCTGGTGATACCTATCTTTATCAGGTTGAATCATCACTTGATTTGTTCGAGTGGGGAGTGGAACCAGGATTATTGCTTCAGGAAAGTGTGGTCGATACCGCTGATGATCCAGATAACGTTGAGACAGCCACATATCGCACGGTTGCTCCACTTGGCGCACCATCAACGCTTTACCTGCGTCTTAGCGTGACAGTGAATCCGGAGTAGTGGCAAGCTCACAAGTTGGCAGTTCAATAGTGCCTCTAACCAGATTGCTTGAATGTCATGATCCAAGTTGCAGCTCTTGAAACAGGGCCTGTCATTATAGGAGTCATTGCTTTGGTTATGATCCTATTTATCGCCTACTACGTGGCCCGTATAATGAAGGGCAAGATCGAGATAGAGGTTGCCAAAAATGGCTACAATAGTGGTGAGGAAATTTCCGGCACGGTAACGCTTACCAGTCGGAAGCATCTTCAGATGAACCGGTTGTATGTGGCATTAATTGGGTATGAGATTATTGAGCGGCGCGATAGCGATGGAGATCGGAAAACCCGTAGAAACGAGATCTATCGCAACGAGCAGAATCTTGCAGAGGTGAGCGATTTGGCTGCCGGTGCCAAACAGAGCTTTGCGTTCACTTTGGTGGCACCCGGCAATAATCCAACGGGAGAAACGGTAGGGGAGGTGCCCGCCAAGGTCCTTGGAGCAGTTAATACCGCGGCCAATGTGATTGGCGCTCTCGGAATGGGCAATAGATCGCGCCGTTTGGAATGGAAGCTGGAAGCACGTGCAGATCTTCCTGGCGTCGATATTGCAAGTTCAAGAAGAGTTCGGGTCAACCTGATCTGAAATCGGAACCTCTGATCACCTTTCGCAATCAGGATTTGGTTGAGAGGATTTTTTGAACTTGTGTAAAGCGAGGTGACGCTAGGGCGATCCAGTGACTTGGGGAGCAGTGAACCTAAAAACGTGGTTCGTATCTTGGCATTGATGTCTACGCCGATAACTCATCAAAGTAGTCATGGCCAATTTTTTGCTGGTCGATTCCAACGGCAAAACCACCAAGGGATGGAGCGACAACTTTAGAGCATCCAGAAATATCTTCAAACTCGTTACCCGCAGCACACTCTTCGTGGCATATGTATCGCATTGCACCAAAATGGCGATCTACATTCATGACAATATAGTCTCCATTAGGGCAATGACCGATTTCGATATAACCCATTTCAAACAACAGCCCTCCTTCCTCGTCCTGTAAACTGGCGACTAAGCCAAATTCATCAAACAATTCACCCCCACCAATGATGACATCATTTAAGATGAAATGTTGTCTTGCGAACTCAATCAGGCGGCCGTTCTAGCACTGAGTGTTTAAATACCCAATGAGTTCTCCCTTCATCGGCTTGGGAGCATTGCAATATTTTTTGAGAATCCTATGGAATGCAATAGCTGATTGGCTGATGCGCACCTTCTTGTTTACGAATGGTATTCCTGAAGAGGAGCAACTGCCATTTCACTTTGTTGCATGGACTTTATGGCCATGGCACTGGCTTGCGCGGCGCGCAGGTTGGTCATAACCGGGATGGCATTGGCAACTGCCGTGCTGCGTATTGTGATCTCATCAACCCGCGGGCTACGATCGGCACTCGGTGTGTTTATAATGAAGTCCACTTCGCCATTCTTGATCATGTCCAAGACATTTGGGCGACGCTTTTCTGCAAGTTTAAAAAGCTCGGTCACGGGGATGGATGCCTCTTCAAGGAACTTGGCAGTTCCCGATGTAGAGAAAATATTGAATCCGAGCTCGTGGTATTCCCTAGCAATCTCTACCGCTCGTGGCTTGTCGCGATCCTTGACACTGATAAAAAGGTTACCTTTCAGTGGCAGGGCTGCCGATGCGGCCATTTGGGATTTTGCATAAGCCATTCCAAGATCCGGATCGATTCCCATTACTTCCCCGGTTGCTTTCATTTCCGGTCCAAGGACGATGTCAATACCGGGGAACTTAACGAATGGAAAGACTGCCTCTTTCACCGAATAATGCTTGGGTATTACCTCTTCTGTGAAACCAAGGTCTGCTAGTTTTTCACCGGCCATGACTTTTGCGGCTATTTTGGCAAGGGGCACTCCGATGGCTTTGGAAACAAAAGGTACAGTGCGCGAGGCGCGGGGATTGACTTCGATCACGAAGAGTTGCTCGTCCTTAACGGCAAACTGGATGTTCATCAGTCCACAAACATTCAGTTCCTTGGCCAAAGCCTTTGCTGCCTTCCGAATTTCATCCTGTATTTCATTACTCAGGGAGAATGGTGGTATGACACAGGCACTGTCACCTGAATGAACGCCGGCCTGTTCGATATGTTCCATGATGGCACCGATGACCGCCGTGTCACCATCTGAGATGACGTCCACATCCACCTCTGTGGCATCTTCAAGGAACCTGTCCACGAGAACCGGGCGCTCCGGGCTGGCTTCAACGGCTGATCGCATATACTCGCGCAATTCATCGTCGTCATGAACAATCATCATTGCTCTGCCACCAAGCACGAAGCTTGGGCGTACTAGCACGGGGTAGGTAATCCGATGGGCAATTTCTACTGCCTCGTCTTCCGATGTTGCTGTACCTGCGTCCGCTTGTTTTAGGGCGAGCTTATCGAGCAGGTAGGAGAAGAATTTTCGATCCTCTGCCAGTTCAATACTTTGCGGGGAGGTGCCAATGACGCTCACGCCGGATTTCTCAAGATCATCTGCAAGGTTGAGAGGGGTTTGTCCGCCGAATTGGACAATGGTTCCCCATGGTTTTTCCCCTTCATGGATATTGAGCACATCTTCAAAGGTCAATGGCTCAAAGTAGAGTTTGTCGCTGGTATCGTAATCAGTTGAAACGGTTTCAGGGTTTGAGTTCACCATGATGGTCTCAAAACCTAGTTCCTTAAGGGCAAAGGCGGCGTGCACGCAGCAATAATCAAATTCAATTCCCTGACCGATTCTATTTGGGCCTCCGCCGAGAATCATGACTTTTTTTCTGTCACTTTCACGGGCCTCATTCTCGTCACCGTATGTGGAGTAGTAGTAGGGGGTAAAGGCTTCAAACTCTGCGGCACACGTGTCGACAAGGCGGTAGGTTGGAATTACTCCTTCTTCCTTGCGTATCTTCCGGACTTCGAGTTCCTCTTTTTTGCTTAGGTGAGCGATTTGCCGATCAGAGAACCCGAGCTTCTTGGCTTCACGCATCGAAATGCCCGTATCAGGGGAGGCAAGCTGTTGCTCAGCCTCGTAGATTTGATGCAACTGGCGGAGAAACCAAGGATCAATGCCCGTGATTTCAAATATTTCTGCCACGTTCATTCCAAGGGCAAAGGCACTGCGCAGGTAAAAGATACGCTCTGCGTTGGGCACGGCGATTTTTTCCCGGATTTCAGTCGCATTGGCCTCAGTGATAGCTTTTCCCTTGCCATCTGCGCCTAGGCCGAATCTACCAATTTCCAGCGAGCGAAGCGCTTTTTGCATCGCTTCCTTGAAAGTCCTGCCAATAGACATGGCTTCCCCAACGCTTTTCATCTGGGTAGTCAGGACTGGATCCGCGGTGGGGAATTTTTCAAATGTAAAGCGGGGCACCTTGACCACGCAGTAATCGATTGTTGGTTCAAAACTGGCAGGAGTTTCCTTTGTAATATCGTTCGGTAACTCATCGAGGGTATAGCCCACGGCGAGCTTTGCCGCGATCTTGGCAATCGGGAATCCTGTTGCTTTGGATGCCAGTGCGGATGAGCGCGAGACCCTCGGGTTCATCTCGATAACGATCATACGCCCGGTTTCCGGATCGACTGAGAACTGGATATTGGATCCCCCGGTTTCAACGCCGATTTCACGGATAACCGCAAATGATGCGTCACGCATTATCTGGTATTCCCTGTCACTGAGAGTTTGTGCCGGTGCCACAGTGATGGAGTCACCTGTATGAACGCCCATCGGATCGAGGTTTTCGATGGAGCAGATGACAACGCAGTTATCATTGCGGTCACGCATGACCTCCATCTCGTACTCTTTCCAGCCAAGAAGCGATTCCTCAATTAAGACTTCATTCACTGGGGAAAGGTCCAGTCCGCGTGCCAGTATCTCTTCGAACTCTTCTCGGTTATAGGCAATGCCACCGCCACTGCCACCCAGTGTATATGCCGGGCGAATGATCAGTGGGAAAGGCTTGCCGGTAATCTCTGCAATTTGCCGTGAGATTTCCCTTCCCTCCTCGATGGTGTGAGCCACTCCAGATTGCGGAAGGTCCAAGCCAATTTTGATCATTGCCTCTTTGAAGGCTAGACGGTCTTCGCCTTTCTCAATTGCCTCCGCATTGGCTCCAATTAACTTGACCCCGTGTTTCTCCAGAATACCCTGGCGAACAAGTTCCATGGCGGTATTCAACCCGGTTTGTCCACCCAGTGTCGGCAACAGGGCATGAGGTTTTTCCTTGATGATGATTTTCTCAACCACTTCGGGAGTAACCGGCTCAATGTATGTCCGGTCTGCAAATTCCGGATCAGTCATGATCGTCGCAGGGTTGGAGTTAACCAGTACCACGCAGTAACCCTCTTCTCTGAGGGCTTTGCAGGCCTGCACTCCCGAATAGTCAAACTCGCATCCCTGGCCGATAACAATAGGTCCGGAACCGATAAGAAGTATTTTCTCTAGGCTGGTGTCCTTCGGCATGTGTCGGCTCTGTTGATGCCATCGCAAGGACCGCTTGTAAAGCCTCTATTCAATAGATATGCCCTGCTTTTTGCTGCCTGTTCATTGGAGGCGACGTTTCTGTGGTTGGCTGTAGCCTAGAAAGTGCCTTTTTTTCTAGTTATTCGATGATCATTGATCATTGAATTTTCCCGGATATGCTTGTTTTTCGACCGGGAAAAAATACGGCCTAGAACCCTCAAAAATCTGATTTGCTGGCTAATTAGCTTATTTTGGCCATTTAAGGGTTCGGGCTGAGAAAAAAGAGCAACGACAGGTGTTGCCAGCGGTAACTTCCGTCAATGGTGCTGCTAACAAGAATCTGCAAGCCATGCACGAGGCAAGCAAGAAACTCTGTGACGGTTAATTAAAAGTGGAGAGGGCGGGTTTCCAGAATGGCACCATGGTGCAGATCGAGCGTTTAAAGGTTGTGCAGCCGAACGGAACATTGCTGCAGGTAAAAAAAGTTCCGCCTGAGAATATCATTTCGTGAGACTAGGCGACTTGGAGTGCCATGCTAACCTTCATCGGTGTTGGTTTCGTTAACCAATTGCCTCACACTGGGAGACGTGAAGCATTCTGTCTTGAGCATTGCGTCTCGAAAATCGCCACCTTCAGTGACCGGGTTGGTAACAATGACACATGGTATTCCAGCCGCTTTTGCAGCCCGGAGGCCATTTTCGGAATCCTCCATCACCAACGATTGGGAGGGAGAAATATCCAGTGCTTTGCAGGCGGAGAGGAAAAGGTCCGGGTATGGTTTAATCCGCGTTACGTCATCCCGGTTTCGCAGAGCATCAAAATGTTGGCGGATTCCGAGTTTTTCCAACCATCCGGCAACCCATGCTCTTGATGAACTGGAGGCAACAGCGAGCTTTATCCCAGCGTCAGTTGCCCTTTCAAGGAATTCCCGGACACCTGGCCTGGCATCCTGAGTGGCGAGCTGCTCCCGAATTGCTTGCTCGCGCTTGATATTGATGGATGTCCAGTCGAACGCCCTCTCGGTACGCCTTTCAAGCTCATCCTCAGGATTGAATTGCCCGAAGTCACTTCCTACGCATTGTTTATAGGTTTCCAGTTCGAGAAACTGATCGTGGTCTGAGTAAACTGTTTTCCAGCTCTCATAGATGGCCGTTTCGGTATCCACAAGGAGCCCATCGAAATCAAAGATAATTGCCCGGGGCATGGTAGGTAATTTGGGGGAGACTAAACCTTTATTTTTTTGGCATATGCTACTGCTGCTAATGCAAAATTTTCGGCAATTGGTTTTAATTTACCCTGAAACATAAGGCCGAGGCGCAATGCTGGAAATCCACGCAGGGAAATTTTGCGCAATCCAGCCGGGATTTTAATGCCAGGTGCATCGATGGTGAGGCCATAGCCATACCCGCACTTGGTATACCTTGAGACCAGGTCCAGTGAGGTGACTTCCACTGTTGGATTCCATATCAGTTTTCTCTTTACCAGCTCATCCTGAAAAATGGTGTTAATTTCGTGTTCTGAGGAAAGCGAGATCAGTGGTTTATCGATCCTGCTGCCGGATTGTTTGGCGATGGCTGAGAAGCCCTTAATCTTATCATTATTCGGAGTAATCAGTATTAATGGTAGTCGCAGCAACTCGAGGGTCTTGATTGTCGAGGAGGTCGATTTTTGCAATGTGGAAATAGCAAAATCAATTTCTTGGTTGGCCAGCAACAATTCAATTTCTGAGGGCTTTACGGCTTCCTGCAGCGTCAGACGCAAACTGGGTACCTTGCGTTTTATGGTTTCCAGTACATCTGGGATATGGTTGGCCAATACGCTGCCGGAGGCGGCTAGTCTCAAGTGAGTGCTTTCTTCGCCACGCAACTTGGCAGCCATGTCAGGCAAGCCGGAAAAAAACGGAGCGATAAACTCGTGTAGTTCACTTCCGGCCGGGGTCAGGGCGAATGGCCTCCTGTTGAATAGCTTCACTCCCAGCTCACGCTCGAGTTGTAGCATTTGGCTGGAAACAGCCGGTTGCTGTATCCCATAGGGCATTTTGCGTACCGCAGGGGTGATGCCGCCGAATGTGGCCACATAATAAAAGAGTTCAAGGTGATGTACATTTGGTGGAGACATCCGGTCTTTTAAAAGAAATATATAGGATCTCTGCCATGACTTTTCATCCCATTTGTCTGAATTCCATCGAATTCACCTCATCACCCGTTCAAGGATGCATTTTTCGCGCTTTGGAGGGCGATACTTGAATATTCAAGGGTTTTGCTGCTCGGACAAAGGTAAAAAAGGGCTTGCCGGGCACCCTGATTTGTGGGAGCTTTCCCGCCCTCCATTGCTGGCGGATGTATTTCAACTGCGGCAAATTTCCTCATCATTATCTTAGACTCTAGACGAAAATGTCTTACGCGATTTTTAAAACTGGTGGCAAGCAATATAAAGTTGCTGAAGGCGACAAGATTGATGTCGAGAAACTTGACCTTGAGGTTGGGGCATCTGCCACGTTCGAAGATGTCCTTCTCTATTCCGGGGATGACGGGGTGAAGATTGGCGATCCATTAGTCTCTGGTGCTAGTATTACAGTAGAGGTGGTTGAACAGCTTCGTGCGGCCAAGGTTACTGCATTCAAGTTTAAGCGCCGCAAGGGGCACCATAAGACCAAAGGGCATCGTCAGCCGCTGACACGACTCGCTATTACAGGTATCAGTGCCTGATTTGATTCAACCAAAACAACTTATTAGTCATGGCACACAAGAAAGGACAGGGAAGCGTTAAGAACGGTCGCGACAGTAATTCAAAACGCCGGGGTGTGAAAAAGTTCGGCGGAGAGCATGTTATCCCGGGTAATATCATACTCAGGCAGTGCGGCACCAAGTGGCGTCCGGGCAGCAACGTAGGTTTGGGGAAGGATTACACCATTTATTCGCTCGTTGAGGGCAATGTGCGTTTTGATCAGGGCGGTCGTAGGGTGAATGTTGATCCGGTTGCAACTGGAGCATAGCCCCACATTCTTTCCATCCGGTTTACCCGGTAAACTTTACTGTTTCGAAGTTCCTTGGAACCATCCATGAACGTGGTGCTTGTAGCACCTGAAATACCGCAAAATACCGGGAATATCGGTCGGCTTTGTTTGGCTTCAGGAGCAAGGCTTCATCTTGTTGAGCCGCTTGGTTTTGAAATCAGTGAGAAGCAACTTCGGAGGGCTGGTCTTGATTACTGGCAACACGTTGATACCAGAATATGGCCTTCTTTCCAACAACTGCGTGCGGCGGCGGCTGAGGACGCAAGGTTTTGGTTTTTTACAACGAAGGTAGAACGTAGTTACTGGGATGTTGATTTTGCAGGGGGGGATTATCTGGTGTTTGGCCGTGAAACGAAGGGATTACCCGAGAGCATGCTTGCTGAGAATGAAGCAAGTTGTGTGACAATTCCCATGCAGGAAGCTGTACGCAGTATCAACCTGGCCACTTCAGTTGGAATTGCGGCCTATGAAGCCTTGAGACAAATTTCTAGGAGTTGAAACGAGTAGCATGTCAGGAGTGTATTCTGGTCGAGGTATTGCTCACCCTTGACCTTAGCCGTTGTACGGCTTGATTGGGGCATGACCTGCGCCACGTTACCCGCCGCCTCTGCCAGTTTGAAAGAGGTCAAGTCCGATCCGCTTCTGAGGGCAGTTAATTTGCGGCGGCAATTCTCGATGGGGGTTTCTACCGTGGAGGTTCTTAAGGGAGTGGACCTTGAAGTGGGGAGGTCTGAGATCTTGTTCCTGAGAGGAGCCTCCGGTGCCGGGAAAACCACCCTTCTCTATATTCTTGCAGGGCTTGAGCGACCGGATTCAGGCGATGTTTTACTAGATTTTCCGGGGCAGGCCGGCGGGCAATCCCTTTATTCGCTCAAAAAACGTCATCAGGCTCAAGTGCGCAATTTACAAACAGGATATGTGTTTCAGCACTATTGCCTGTTGCCTGACCTTACGGCTCTAGAGAATGTCTGCCTGCCGGCAATGATGGCCGGGGGTGGCCAGAGAGACCGCGCAACGGATTTACTTCATCGCGTTGGCCTCAGTGACCGTTTGCATCATCGTCCTGCCGAGCTTTCGGGTGGAGAGCAGCAGCGTGTTGCTATCGCTCGCTCCTTGATTAATGACCCGGAAATCCTTTTTGCGGACGAGCCCACCGGAAATCTGGACTCGATGACCGGCAGCGGCGTCATGGAGACATTGTTGGAGATTGCCGGCGAAGCTAAAAAAACATTGATCGTAGTGACGCACGATTCCAAGTTAGCCAGCCTCGGTGACCGTCAATTGGAGCTTGCCGATGGACGCATAGTCGACTGAACCGTTTCAAAAATCCTATCATGCATATATACATTGATGGCGAGTATTTCGCGCAACAGGATGCTAAAATATCCGTATTTGACCACGGTTTACTATATGGTGATGGGATTTTCGAGGGGATCCGCTTTTACAATGGCCGAGTGTTTCGCCTGCAGGAGCACATAAAGCGTTTATTCATCTCGGCTAAGGCGATCCTGCTTGAGATTGGCATGACGGAAGCTGAGATCACCGAGGCGGTATGTGACACGATTCAAAAAAATGGCCTCTCTGATGGATACGTGCGTCTTTTGGTGACTCGCGGTGTCGGCAGCCTTGGCCTTAATCCCTTTGCATGTAAGAAGGCATCTATCATTATTATTGCCGATAAGATTGCCTTGTATCCTGAGGAAAAATATCAGGTGGGCTTAAAACTGGTCACCTGCTCGATCCGGCGTCCGGCACCCGATGCGCTCAGCCCCTCGGTAAAATCTCTCAATTACCTGAACAATGTGATGGCCAAGGTTGAGGCTATCCAAGGTAATGCGGAGGAAGGATTGATGCTGAATGCTCAGGGATACATAGCGGAATGCACCGGAGATAATATTTTCGTGGTGCGTGATGGCCGTGTTTACACGCCACCTTCTGCCGCCGGCGCCTTGCCGGGAATCACCCGCGACGTTATATTTGAAATTGCCGCCCAGCTCAACCTTGAGCTTAGGGAGGCTGATTTGACACGATATGACATCTTTGCGGCAGAGGAGTGTTTTCTAACCGGGACCGCTGCAGAGGTAATTGCTGCCGTGGAACTCGATGGTCGCCCGATTGGCAATGCAAAGCCTGGGCCTGTTACCGAGCGTTTTATCGATGCATTTCGCAAGCTTGCAGGCAGTGAGGGACACGCAATAGGGCAATAGACTGGCTGATTAGGGTTGTTAGTCAGAAGTTGGGTCGTGGCTGAGGGACAATAATCGGTAACCCATCGTATGCGCGCCGGAGATGGGCGGCTTGCAAAGGAGGTAGCAGGTGAATTGAGGGATCTTGCTACTTTTTAGGTTTTAACCGGCTTATCATGATTTTCCAGCAGCATAAAAATTGCTATTCTCGCGTTGAGATGGGCTCTGTGCTGGGTAGATTTCATTCATGAGATGCGATGTTTGCCAAGATAAGAATGCTACTGTCTATCTTACCCAGATTGTCGACGGGCAGATGCAAAAGGTGAACCTTTGCGATGCGTGCGCCAAGGAAAAGGGGGTCACTGATCCTACAGGGTTTGCTTTGGCTGATCTGTTATTAGGTCTGGGCTCTGATGAGAAGGTGAACTTGCCAGGGGATGAGCTGACTTGTGAAACATGCGGATTTACCCAGTCAGGGTTCAAGAAAAACGGGCGCTTGGGATGTAGTGAGTGTTATCAGGTGTTCGGTGGTGGACTGGACAGTCTGGTCAAGGCGATGCATAAAGGCACACTCCACGTTGGCAAAGTTCCTACTCGTTACAAGGTAACCAAGCAGTTTACCGACCAGATTACCGAGCTGAAGCAGCGCCTTAAGATTGCTATTACTGATGAAAATTTTGAAGAGGCGGCGAAGTTGCGCGATGAAATCAAGTCGGCTGAAGATGAGTTTGTATGCGCTAAAGAACAGTAACGCTGCTGGCTTTAGTTTGATGGCAACGTATCGATGATGCAGTTTAAAACTATCCTTAACAACCCTGCCGAGTGGATGCTTTCCGCCGGTCCACTCGGTGAGATTGTTATCAGTAGCCGGATTCGCCTTGCGCGGAATCTTTCAGGCCACTCATTCCCTGGATGGGCTACTGAGGAGGACAGGATGCTTGTTCTGGATGCGGTTAAGCCCACAGTGGATACGCTCAGCGAGATGCGGGGTGCTTTCTCATCGGACTTGCGTAACCTGTCGACAATTCGCAAGCAGGTGCTTGTGGAGCGTCATTTGATCAGCCGGGAACAGGCTGCAAAGGGTAACGGCAGTGCGGTAGTTATGAACCGCAAACAGACGCTTTGCATCATGATCAATGAAGAGGATCATTTACGCATGCAGTCGATTAAGCCGGGCTTGAACCTAAAGTCGGCTTTTAATATGATCGATAAGGTTGATACAAAGCTCGAGGAGCATATTGATTATGCATTTGATAACCAGCACGGTTACCTGACGGCATGCCCGACAAACCTCGGTACCGGCATGCGTGCTTCCGCGATGCTGCATCTCCCTGCTCTGGTTCTTTCGGAACAGATTAATCAGGTTATTCAGGCTGTTAACAAGATCGGGCTAGCTGTGCGCGGTCTTTATGGAGAGGGAACAGAGGCTCTTGGTAACCTGTTTCAGGTTTCAAATCAGCATACGCTGGGCGAGAAGGAAATTGAGATTGTTGCTCGGCTTGAGAAGGTGATCAGGCAAATTATAGAGCACGAAAAAAATGCTCGAGCTTCGCTATTTGAAGATCGAAGGGCAATGCTCGATGACAAGGTT
>MDTA01080609.1_pt1 | contig 13664 bp, 15 predicted proteins | sample 811151 | NCBI WGS metagenome assembly MDTA01 (sample SAMN05326648, study PRJNA326480) | marine metagenome | isolation source: seawater | place: Indian Ocean: South | collected 2010 | reverse complement strand
CGTTGATAGGCTGGGTGTGGAAGCGCAGTAATGCGTGCAGCTGACCAGTACTAATAGCTCAATTGGCTTGATTTATGCACTGAAAAAAATTTTTAATTTTTTTTTAGATATAGAATATTTTTATTTTGTTTGGTTAATTTAAATTTTGCACTTAATGCAACTTTTAGTGATGGAACATTATCTTTTTTAACGATAGCGCTATATTTATCTTTTTTATTTTTTGTTGCAAAAATTAATCCTTTTTTAGCTATTCCTTTTCCTTGAAACTTTTTTATTAGAGCCCAAGATGTATTAAAAGCGTTTTTATTAAATTCCAATCGAATATATCCAGCCGGTAAATTGTCATTTCTTATTATATATAATTTATTTTTTCTTTTATTTTTGAAAAATTTATTAATCCAATCCTTATGATTTTTTTTACTAATTTTTTTTATAGTTAAAGAATTTTTTCTTACATATAGTTTATTTCTTAGATTAAAAATAAATTTTGAATTTTCTTCATCAATATTTTTTAAAAGCTTTATCTTAATCATTTTAATAAATTTTTATAAAATATCGGACTAGATTTGTTTATCCTTTTCTTTGCACGCATTCCAATTATGCTAAAAATATTATGTGAATGAATACCAATTGATGGTCTAAGAGAAATAACGTTTTTTAAAGTAATTTTTTCATTTTTTTCTATATCTTTTTTAGCAAAAATAGATCTTCTTAGCTCTATATTTCTTTTTGCAATTTTTGGATTAAGTCTATTTTTAATACTTGAAAAAGTGTCTGTTGATATTTCTTTTAAATTCTTTAGCTTTATTTTATCAATAGAAAATTCTGAATCTAGTGATTTATTTTTATAAATATTGAAATGTTTTTCAATAGCTACTACACCTAATGGTACCGAAGCAATACAGCTAAATATATCATTTGTGTGATCTGAAATTCCTATCATATATTTTTTAAACTTTTTTTTTAAAATATTAATTCTATTTAAATTTGTATCTTTAATTAGAGTGGGATAATTAGAAACACAATGAAGTATGATAATTTTTTTATGATATCTCTCAATTATCTTTATCGCTTTATCAATTTCATTCAAAGAAGACATACCAGTAGAGATTATTATTGGTTTTTTTTTTGAGGCAATGTGTGTAATTAGTTGATAGTCTGTAATTTCAAATGAAGCTATTTTATAAATTGGCACATTGAACTTCTCTAAGAAATCAACAGCTCTTATACTAAATGGACTACTAAATAAAATTTTATTATATTTTTTTGTGATATTGAAAGCTTCTTTGTGCCAGCTAAATGGTGTACAAGCCTTCTTGTAAAGGTCCCACAAATATTTATTTTTCCATAAACCTTTTTTTATTTTGAAATTGTTATTTTTAATATTTAAAGTTATATCTTTAGGCTCATAAGTCTGTATTTTAATTAAATCTGCACCATTTAAACATGCGTATTTTATTAATTTTAAAAACTTTTGTTTATTACCCCCATGATTGCCGGAAATTTCAGCGATAATTATTGGTGGTTTATTGTATGAAAAAGTTATTCTATTATTAATTTTAATCATATTATATAATTACAAATATTTTTTAAAAGTTATATAAATTCTAAATGAAAAACAATTATAATAAAATAATTAATCAAATTCAAAAAATAAGATCAAAGAATAACGTTAATTGGATGAATATTCTTAAACTGGCATTTAAACTGGATCCAAAAAATGCCTCAAAGATTATGAAGAAAATTAACAATGGTGATAAAAAAATTGCTAGCTTGTTGAATAAATTGTCAAATTAAATCTATAGAATATTTTATATAATGGTAAAAGAAAATTTATGTATAATTCCCGCAAGGGGTGGTAGTAAAAGAATACCACTAAAAAATATAAAGAGGTTCTTTGGAAAACCAATAATTTATTATTCAATAAATAAGGCAATCAAATCAAAGCTATTCGACAAAGTGATTGTTTCTACGGATAATAAGAAAATTGCTGAAATATCAAAAAAATATGGTGCTGAAATACATACAAGATCTAGTCTACTTTCAGATAGTAAAACTGATACATCTACAGTCATAAAAGAAGTTATAAAATATTATGAAAAAAAAAATTTTTTTTATAAAAAAATTTGCTGTATATATCCAACTTCTATTTTTTTTACTAAAAGTGAACTAAAAAAAGGATATCAAAAATTAATAAAGAACAAAAATTATATTTTTTCCGCAACAAAATATAATCACCCAATTCATAGGTCATTTTACAAAAAAAAGGGAAAGATTTTAAATTCATTTTCAAACATGCATATGAAGAGGACACAAGATCTTCCTATTACTTACTATGATGCAGCTCAATTTTATTTTGGATGGAGAGACTCTTGGGTTAAAAAAAAAAAAATTTTTTATGGTAATGTGGATTTTATAGAATTAGATAAACTTAGATCTCAGGATATTGATGATATCAATGATTGGAAAATCGCTGAAATTTTGTGGAAATTAAATTTAAACCTTAAATAGAAACTTTTTTTTTAAATTATAATAAAAAGCTTAAATACTTATATTTTGGGGTAATTTTTTTATGTATACTATATTTAGTAATAAGATGTTTAAATACTTGCCTGTTCATTAATTGAACGATATAAACGTTCAATTTTTGAACAATGAAAAAAAATACAGATCAATTTAATGTTTTAAGAAAAATTAATTCTAAACCAAGTTATTCTCAAAGAGAACTTGCTTATGAGCTCGGTTTCAGTCTCGGTAAATTAAATTATTGTTTAAAAGCTCTGAAAGATAAAGGCTTAATTAAGATAAATAATTTTCAAAAAAATCCAAATAAAATTGGATATGCATATATTTTAACACCAAAAGGAATCACTACTAAAACTAAGTTAACAATAAATTTTATGAAAAGAAAAATGAAAGAATATGAAGAGTTAAAAGCTGAAATAGAAAAGGAAAAAAAATAATGTGGGCCATCCTAAAAATCGATCAAAGATTTATTCATCATCTTAAGGCAGAATTATTGGAAAAAATTGGAAACGACACTTTATTCTATGCTCCAAAGCTTAAGATTAAAAAGTTTATGAAACAAAAAGTTTTATTTAAAGAAAGCCTAATGTTAGGAGATTATTTATTATGTCACCATAAAAATTTTTCTAACAGATCAATTTTTACATCGTTGAAATATTGTAAAGGTTTAAAATATTTTCTAAGTAATTTTATAAATTCTCAAAAAGAGATAGAAAATTTTATCAATAAGTGTAGACAGAATGAAGATAAAGAAGGATATATTAAACAAACTTTCTTTGATTTGAAGAAAAGTGGCAAATACAAGTTTATATCAGGCCCATTTATGAATTTAATATTTACAATTTTAGAAGAGAACAACTTAAATATTAAAGCTTTAATGGGCAAGTATAAGGCAACGGTATCTAAAGAGGATAATTTATTTAGACCCGTTTAAAATTTAGAAACAATGAAATGTAAAAAAATTAATTTTTACGTGGTGCGGAGCTATATCTAAATAAAAATTTATGAAAATTTTAGTAACTGGATGTGCAGGTTTTATTGGTTTTCATTTAGTAAAAAAACTTATTAACCAAAAAAATAAAATAATTGGCATAGATAATCTTAATGATTATTATGATCAAAATTTAAAAAAAGACAGGTTAAAATTTCTACATAAGTTAGATAAAAACAATGATTTTATTTTTCTTAAAACTGATATTCAAAATTCAAAAAATTTAAAAAATATATTTAAGAAATATAAAATAGATATTGTCATAAATCTTGCAGCTCAAGCTGGAGTTAGATATTCACTAATTAATCCAAAATCATATATTGATAACAATATAATAGGATTTTTTAACATTCTCAATTTATGCAAGGATCATAAAATCAAACATTTAATTTTTGCAAGCACTAGTAGCGTATACGGTAATACTAATAAATTTCCAATCGAGGAGTCAGATGACACTAGTCATCCAATACAAATTTATGCTGCATCAAAAAAATCAAATGAAGTCATGGCTTATAGTTATAGCAAATTATATAATTTGAAAATAACAGGACTAAGGTTTTTTACAGTTTATGGTCCTTGGGGAAGACCTGATATGGCATTATCCACATTTACAAGATCTATGTTAAAAAAAGAACCTATTAAGCTATTTAATTATGGAAATCATACAAGAGATTTTACATATGTTGAAGATGTAGTAGATGGAATTAAAAACTTGATAAGCAAAAAAAAATCTACAAAAAATAAATTTAATATATATAATTTAGGGAATAGCAATCCTATTACTCTTAAGAATTACATAAGTTTAATTGAAAAAAAACTAAATATAAAAGCTAAAAAAACCTTTGTTTCTTTACAAAAAGGAGATGTGAAGAAAACTCATTCAGATACATCATTAGCTAAAAAAGATTTTAAGTTTAAAAGTAAAACAACACCTGACAAAGGAATTTCAGAATTTATAAATTGGTATTTGGATTATTATGAAAAAAAATAAAGAAAAGTCTCATTTAGAAAATTGGGATATAGTTATAAAACCTCAAAAGAATTTATTGTTATTAAACAATTTTAAAGAACTAATTAAATATAAAGATTTAATTTATTTGTTGATTAAAAGAGATTTTACAACTTATTATAAACAGACCATTTTAGGGCCCTTATGGTATATTTTACAACCATTACTAAATACAATTGTCTTTACAGTTATTTTTGGAAATTTTGCTAAGATACCAACAGATGGAATTCCACCTTTTTTATTTTATTTAGCTGGATCAGTTGTTTGGAGTTATTTTTCAACTTGTGTTCAGTTGACCGGGAACATTTTTGTATCAAATTCATCTTTGTTTTCGAAAGTGTATTTTCCTAGAATGACTATCCCATTTGCAAACATTGTTTTTAGTCTTGTTCAATTTTTAATTCAGTTTACTTTTTTTTCTGCTTTTTTAATTTATTTCAGTTTGAATGATTTTGATTTTAATCTAAAGCCAAATATTTTGTATACACCTTTGATTATTTTTCATCTTGCAATATTGTGTTTTGGGGTTGGTACTTTATTGTCTTCACTCTGTAGTAAATATAGGGATTTATCCTTTGTAATAGGATTTGGAATTCAATTATGGATGTTTGCTACACCCATAGTATATCCTTTGAGTGTCGTACCTGAAAAATACCATCTTCTTATGTCGCTTAATCCAATGACATCAATAGTCGAATGTTTTAGGTATATTTATTTAGGTACTAGTTCAGTAGATATAAAAGTCATTTCTACGAGTATTATAGTGACACTGTTATTTTTGTTTTTTGGTACAAAACTATTTCAAAAAGTTGAAAAAAATTTCATAGATACTGTTTAAATGAACTTAGTAATTAAAGCACAAAATATCTTTAAAGAATATCAATTAGGATTGGTTGGAAGAGGCACTCTGTACAGAGATATTCAAAGTTGGTGGGCTAGACTTAGAAAAAAAGAGGATCCAAATTCTATTATTGGAAAAGAGGATTATTTTTTAAGTAAAAAAAGTATTCTTGCATTAAATAACCTAAATTTAGAAATATCTGAAGGAGAGATTTATGGTTTAATAGGTGCTAACGGAGCTGGAAAATCAACGATCCTAAAAATATTATCAAGAATTACTGGACCAACAAAAGGAGAAGTTAAAATTAGAGGCAAATTAGCAAGTCTTTTAGAAGTGGGCACCGGATTTCACCCCGAATTGACTGGTAGAGAAAATATTCTTTTAAACGGAACCATTAATGGCATGAAAAAATATGAAATTCTAAAAAAGATTGATGAGATTATAGATTTTGCTGGAGTTGAAAAATTTATAGATACACCAGTCAAGAGGTATTCTTCAGGCATGATGGTTAGACTTGGATTTGCAGTAGCAGCTTATTTAAGTCATGACATTTTAGCAATAGATGAAATTCTTGCAGTAGGTGATTTAGATTTTAGACAAAAAGCAATCAATAAAGTTAAAGATTTAAAAAACTCGCATGGTAGAACTATAATTTTTGTAAGTCATAACATGAACTCAATACAACAATTATGCACTAAAGTAGGACTTTTAAATAAGGGACAACTAATAAAAGAAGGTGAGCCAAGCGAAATGATTATTGAGTATAATAAGATTATTAGAGAAATTCAGTTAAATGAACACACCATGATATATGATAGAAAATTTAGAAGAGGGAATGGAAATTGTAGATTTAGCAAAATAGAAATTAAAAATGATCAAGGAAAAATAACTAACGTATTTAAAAAAGATGAAAATATAAACATATTTTTTAATTATGTAGTTTATGAAAATATAAAAGATTTAACTATCAAAATCGCTTTTAAATCATCAAAAACTAGTGAACCAATATTTTCATCAATTCATAAATTGTCAGAAAAGGAATTAAAGAAAGGACATAAAGGCAAAGCATTAATTTCTATAGAGCCTAAAAATGTAATGGGTAAATCATTTGATATATTATTTTGGCTAGGTTCATCAGGGGTAAAAGGTCAGTGTGATGTAATAGATGGTCTAACCGCCCCAATAATTATTGATGATAAAAATTTGATTTTCGATGATTGGGGATATTTTAAAGTCCCATCTAAAATAAAAAATTTAGTTCTTGATGATTAAAGTTTCTATTCAAGGTCTTGGATATGTAGGTTCTGCTATGGCAGTTGCCTTAGCCTCTTCATCAAAAAAAAATAAACCTATTTTTGATGTCACTGGAATAGACTTAAATAATTCTAGTGGAAGAGATAAAATTAGAAAAATTAACAAATCAATATTTCCGTTTTCCTCTAATGACACTAGTATAAAAAAATTATTAAATAAAATTAAAAAATACAAAAATCTCAAAGCAACTCATAGTAAAGAAAGTTATAATAAATCAAATGTAATTTTAGTAAGCTCAGGTTTTGGACAATTAGATAAAAATAACTTTTTTTCAGAATTAAAAATTTTTAAAAAAAATTTCTTTCAAATTTTAACTAAAATTACAGAAGAAACTCTTATTGTAGTTGAAACCACTTTACTTCCAGGGACTATAGAAAAAATAATTTATCCCCAGATGAAAATTTTTTTAACCAAAAGAGGGATAAATCATAATAAAATATATTTAGCTTATTCTTATGAAAGAATAATGCCTGGGAAAAATTATATTAAATCAATAAAAGATTATTGGAGAGTTTATTCAGGAATTAATAATAAATCATCGAAAAAATGTGAAAAATTTTTAAAAACTTTCATTAATACCAAAAAATTTCCCCTCACTAAGTTGGATAACATTACTTCTGCAGAACTAAGTAAAATTTTAGAAAATTCATACAGAGCTGTTAATATTGCATTTATTGAAGAATGGAGCAAATTTGCAGAGAAGATCAATGTAGATTTATTTAAAGTTATTGAAGCTATTCGAAAAAGACCTAGTCATTCAAATATCAGAAACCCATGATTTGGGGTAGGCGGATATTGTCTTACTAAAGACCCTTTGTTTGGCAAAGTTTCTTTAAAAAAAATTTATAAAACTTCAGATGTTAAATTTTTATTTTCTGAAATGGCTACTAATGTAAATAAAAATTCTGCAAAACGACCCTTAAAAATAATCAAAAATTACTTTAAAAATAGAATAAAAGATAAATCAATATTACTCTTGGGAGCTACATATAGAGAAGATATTGGAGATACTCGATTATCTCCAAGTGAAACCTTTTATAAGTCGGCTAAACTTGAAGGAGCTAAAATTGCAGTTCATGACCCCATGATAAAATCATGGGATGAGGTTCATACAAAAATTTATAATATAATTCCAAAATTTAAACGATTTGATCTAATTTTTTTTGCAGTAAAACACAAAGATTATCAAAATATAAATTTTAGAAAAAGTTTTTTTAAGAAAAATGCACTAATTTTTGATGCAAATAATGTACTATCTAAACATCAAATTCATCAAATAAAGAAAAACGATATTAATTTTTTAAGTATTGGTAGAGGAAAGTTATAATGAAAACTGTTTTGATTACAGGAGGGTCTGGGTTTATTGGATTGCATTTAGCTAAATTTCTTCTAAAAAAAAAATACACAGTTCATGTTTTAGATGATTTCTCTAGAGGATTAAATGATGCAGATTTCAAAGAAGTTTTACCTAATAAGTCATTTAAATTATATAAATTGAATTTACTGAAAAAAAAATTAAATATTAATTTCCAATATAATTATATATTTCATCTAGCAGCAATAGTTGGAGTCTCGAATGTAATAAAAAGTCCGTATAAAGTTTTAACAAATAATATTCTTATTTTAGAAAAAGTAATTGAATTTGCCAAAAAACAAAAAAAATTAAAAAGATTTTTTTTTTCATCATCAAGTGAAGTTTATGCAGATTCTATTAAATACAAATTTGCAAAAATTCCAACTGATGAGAAGGTTACATTGGTTATTAAAAATTTAGAAAACAAAAGAAGTTCATATTTTATTTCAAAAATATATGGTGAAATGATGTGTTTTCATTCGGGATTACCCATAACAATCATAAGACCACATAATATTTACGGCCCAAGAATGGGCATGTCACATGTAATACCTGAACTTTTAAAAAGATGTTATTTTTTAGAGGATAAAAAAAAATTAGGAGTATACTCACCAAGTCACAAAAGAACTTTTTGCTACATCGATGATGCTATTCAGATGATATTTAAAATTATGAACAAAAAAAAAAGTGAAGGAAATATATACAATATAGGTCATCAGAATTATGAGATATCAATGTATAATCTTGCTAAATTGATTTTAAATATTTTAAAAAAAAATAATTCTATTAAAAAATTTAAAAACTCACCCGGATCTCCTATAAGAAGAAAACCTTGTATGAACAAAGTTAAAATAACCAACTCATATATTTCAAAAGTTGGACTTCAAGAAGGAATTAAAAAGACATATGAATGGTATAAAAAAAATTACTTTATAAAAAAAAATGATTGAATTATCTGTACCTAGCTTTATTGGAAAAGAAAAAAAATACTTAATTGATTGTATAAAAACAGGTTGGGTTTCATCTGGCGGAAAATATGTAACTCTTTTTGAAAAAAAGATAAAAAGTATTACAGGTGCAAAATATGCTGTTGCTTGTATAAATGGAACTTCAGCACTTCATATTGCTCTTAAGTTAGTTGGTGTAAAAAATGATGATGAAGTTATAGCACCAACAATTACTTTCATTGCATCAATTAATGCCATTAAATATAACAATGCTAATCCAATTTTTATGGATGTAGATAAATATTTCAATATAGATATAGATAAAACTTTGGAATTTTTAAAAAAAAACACATTCTTTAATGGTAATTATAGTTTTAACAAAAAAACAAAAAAAAGAATTTCAGCAATTCTAATAGCACACATGTATGGTAATGCTGCAAATATCGGCAAAATATATCACGAGTGTAAAAAAAGAAAAATAAAGATAGTTGAAGATGCTGCGGAAAGTTTAGGATCCAAATATATCAAAGGAAACTTTAAGGGAAGACATACAGGTACCATTGGTGAAGTAGGGTGTTTATCTTTCAATGGAAATAAAATTATCACAAGTGGGGGTGGAGGCGCTATATTGACTAATAATAAAAAATTAAAGGAAAAAGCACTTTATTATATAACTCAAGCAAAAGATGACTCATTAAATTATATTCATAATCAAGTTGGATATAATTATAGACTATCGAATTTGCATTCTGCTGTAGGCTTTGCACAACTCCAAAATTTTGGATATTATTTGAATAAAAAAAAATTAATTAATAAAATTTATAAGAATAGATTTTCAAATTTAAAAAAAAGTTTTGAATTATCTGACAATCCTGAATATGCCAAAAATAATTATTGGATAAATATTCTAAGATCAAAAAAAAAAATTTCAAAAAATTTAGTGAGACATCTTATTAAAAATAAAATATTTGTTAGACCTATATGGTATCCAAATCACTTACAAAAAAAATATAAAAATTGTGAGAAATTTAGAATTAAAAATGCATTAGATCTTTTAAAAAGTTGTATTTGTCTTCCTTCAAGTGTAAAATTATCAAACTTTCAATTAAATAAGATCGTTAAAATAATTAACAGTTTTAAATAAATTCTTTTTATGAAATTAAAAACTAGTTTTTTAAATACAATATATTTCAGTTTAATTCTTTTAATAATACTTTTTTTATTAAAATTTCTAGTTTTAGATAAATTTAATAATATTTTTGAAAAATCATCAATTGTTGATGTAAAATCGGATGAATTTGCATTTGAACTAGATAAAAGTGATAATTTATATTTAAATTTATTTACTGATCCAAGAACTGAAATTGAAATAGATTTTCAAGCAAGAACTAGCAAGGAAGATATAGATTGTTCAAAATATAAATTTAAACCTGACAATACTGGCGGCCTGATAAGAAAATTTAAAGTATCAGAAATTTTGGGAGAAAATTGTAATAATGTTGGTGATAGAGTTTATTACAGAGGAACAATAAATATTAAAAATTTAGATAATCCCTCTATTTTTGAAAATGAATTTACTTACAGAATAATAAGAAAATTATTTTCTTGGGCATTTAAAAATTCAAGTAGAAGTCTATATCTTAAAAGTCATCAGCCAATACAATTTAAATTTTTTTTTAATACTAAGGACAAATATAAAAAAGAAAATGAAAATATTATAATCTTACCCTCCTCTAATTTATTTAATTATTTTGCAACCACAACGTATTTGTTTAATATTTACTATAATGATTATCAAATAAATAATTATACAGATAAGGATAGAGATACAAATATTCCATATTTACATTTTTCTAGGCAGTTACCGATTTATAAAACAAAAAATACTTTAATGTATCCTGATTATGATCAACATGTTTTTAAGACTTTAAAAAATTTTAATAACCTTAAAGTAAATTATGATTTAATTCATGACTACGAGATCACTGAAGATATTTTAAGGCAATATAAAAGAATTATTTTTCCCTATCATCAAGAGTATGTCACTGATGATATGATGGAAATTATAAAAAATTTGCTTAACAATGAAAATAATTTAGATTTGAAAATTATATCAATAGGTGGAGCAAATTTTTATAGACCTTTCAAAATAAACAAAATTAATGGAAAAATTGAAAGTTTTGAGTATTTTTTCACAAAATATCCATTATGGAAATATGGGTTTAACGGTCACGGATTATCTTCAGAATGTACATTCGAAAATGAGGAATTAAAAATTTCTAGATTAGATGCTAAAAAATTAAATGCTAGTCTTGTAGAACAAAACCAAGATAAAAATTATCTTGGAAATTATTTTTTAGGCGAGGTGGCATGGAAATTTAAAGACCCAGAAAAAACAATTTTAAAACCAGAAATAAGTGAAGATTTCTTTTATGATTTTAAATGTATAAATACACAGTTACAAAATCAAGATGAATATTTTTATTGGGAAAATTCAAAAGAAAAAAAATTTTCATCACCGTTATTTAGTATCCATCAATTTAAAGGTGGTAAAGTTCTACAATTTAATTCTGATGGAGCAGGTTTAAATTTTTATTTACACGAACAACTTAAGGAAAAGTTCATTTCTGTCTTTAAATAATATATCAAATGGATAGATTAAGAATTCTTCTAGTGGTAAAAAAAAACGACGAATTCTCAAAAAAATTAATTACATTTTTAAAATCAAAAAAAATCGTTTTAAAATATTTATTTACTAATGATAAAAATAACAAACTATTCAAAAAAAAATTAGAAAGTTGGTCGGGTGATCTTCTTTTTTCGTTTAGAAATAGATATATTTTTAAAAAAAAATTCTTGAAAAATAATATAAAAATAGCAGCAGTAAATTTTCATTCGGGTCCACCGGAATACAGAGGTATTGGTGGAATTAATTTTGCAATTTTTGAAAAAAGAAAATTTTTCGGCGTTACAGCACATTTAATTAGCGAAAAAATTGATACAGGAAAAATTCTTAAAGTCAAAAGATTTAAAATTAAAAAAGATTGGGATCTAAAGAAGACATTGGATAAAACTCATAAAGAACTTTTTATATTATCAAAAAAAATAATTGATTTTTTTTATAAAAAAAGAAAAAGTGCAGTAAAAGTATTATTATCTAAAACTAACGAAAAATGGTCAAAAAGACTTTATACATTAAAGAGATTAAATAAACTCTATGAAATAAATAAAGATTTTAGTGAAAAAAAAATTAGATTAGTTATAAAATCAACAAATTTAGATCAATTTAAACCTTTTATAAAACTTAAGAATATAAAGTTCTATTATGTTAATTAATAAAAAAAAATTAAGAAATTTTTTAAATTTTTATTGGTTAAGACCTGAAAATGCAATTGTTAAATATTTTCAAAGTTATTCCTGGTCAGATATACACTGGAAAGGAAAGTCTATAGATATAAGTACAGGGGATGGCAGTTATGTTTTTTTACATTGTGGTGGAGAGTTTGACGAAAAATTTGATTTTTATATTGATACTAAAAGTGAAAAATTTAGTCATAAAAAATTTATAGATATTTATGATAGTTTTTCAAAAAAATACAAACCAATAATAAAAAAAAGACCTACTAAAAAATTTACAATAGGTACAGATTGGAAAGATGGATTAATATCAAAAGCAAACAGTTTAAATTTTTTTGAAAAAACTTTAAAACACGATAATAATTTTCTTCCATTTCCTTTCCATGATAATGAATTTAAATTTATTCATAGTAATTCACTTTATTGGACGAATAATCCGATAAAGTTATTAAAAGATGTTAATAGAATTTTAGATAAAGACGGACTAGCTGTTCTAGAATTTTCTACTAAGAATATGCTCTCAACCTTGTATGATTTGAAACCAATATTGAGTAAATCAGCTTTTGATATTTTGGACAGAAAAAGAACTTTAGAAATGAAAGGTATAAAAGGAGATATAAATGATTGGATAGATTATATAAAAAAATCAAATTTAAAAATTGAGGAAATTAGATGGGCTTGGCCTAATAAGATAATAACGGATTTTTGGAATACTGGATTAAGACCAATATCTCATCTTCTAATCAAAATGGCCAATAAGATGAGCACATTAGATAGAAAAAAAATTAAGCAGGAGTGGGTAAATATTTTTTACGAGATTTTATTACCACTAAGTATTAAGCCAAAAACTTATAATCCTAAAAAAGCATCTTACGTAACTTTTATACTTCGAAAAAAATAATTTAATGTCCGAAAAGGTAATAATCATCGCAGAAGCAGGTGTAAATCATAATGGAAGTATTCAGGAAGCAAAAAAACTTATAGATGCTGCTAAAAAATCAAATGCAGACTATGTAAAATTTCAAAGTTTTGATGTCAAAGAATTAGTAACCAAAAAAGCAAAAAAATCTTCATATCAAGTTAAAAGTACAAAGAAAGATAAAACTTTATTTAACATGTTAAGTAACCTTATGCTTAAAAAAAAAGATATAAAGATATTGATAGAATATTCGAAAAAAAAAGGTATTAAATTAATATCTACTCCCTTTGATTTTAAAAGTGCTGATGAATTAGATGAATTAAAAATACCAGTATTTAAAATTTCCTCTGGAGATATAACAAACTTGCCACTTATTTCTCATGTTGCGAAAAAGAAAAAACCTATG
>MDTA01007063.1_pt1 | contig 13664 bp, 4 predicted proteins | sample 811151 | NCBI WGS metagenome assembly MDTA01 (sample SAMN05326648, study PRJNA326480) | marine metagenome | isolation source: seawater | place: Indian Ocean: South | collected 2010 | reverse complement strand
TCAGAGGAAGACGAGCCGGCGATTTATGCCACAACAAAGATGCCCGGCTCGATTCTTGAAAATGTGGTTCTAAATGCAGACGGAACTCCTGACTTCGACAATGGCTCTCTGACCCAAAATACTCGAGGCTCATATCCAATTGAGTATATTGAGAACCGAACTCCCGACTCGATGGCAGGAAATCCGAAGAATGTCGTTTTCCTGACTTGTGATGCCTTCGGTGTACTACCTCCACTGTCAAAGCTGAGTCCTGAGCAGGCAGCATATCACTTCATGTCTGGTTATACTGCTAAAGTGGCGGGTACAGAGATTGGAGTTACCGAGCCACAGGCGACCTTCTCTACCTGCTTTGGAGCACCATTCATGCCTCGCCACCCAAGCGTCTATGCGGACCTACTCTCGAAGAAGATCCGTGAGAATGACGCCAAGTGCTGGCTCATCAACACTGGCTGGGTTGCCGGAGGTGCTGATGCTAGCAGCCGAATCAAGATTCGCTGGACACGGGCCCTACTCAATGCGGCACTCGATGGAGATCTTGATGATGTTCTGTTCGTGGAAGATCCAAGATTTGGATTCCAAGTACCAACCACTTGCCAAGGAGTTCCGGACAATATCCTCCAGCCCAGAGAGACATGGCACGATAAGGAGAGATATGACAATGTGGCAAACTTGCTAGCTCAGATGTTCATAGAGAACTTTGAGCAGTATGCAGAAGGTTGCAGTGAGCAAGTTCTTGCATCATCGCCCAAGGTTCTAGTCTGAATCAATGGGTACAGAAGTGGATGCATATGTCATGTAGCATATTTCATAAAGTGGGTACCTTACATCATTTCCGTGAAGCCCATAGCTGAAATAGAGGAAAAATTGGCAAGTAAGGCTGAGCCTATACTGGGCTTAAAACCATCTTCCAAAATCAAAAGAGGGCCTATTGGAATACTAATCAGCATAATTTGCATAGCAATTGTGTATAGAGAATTGAGCCGTGCTGGCGTAATATAGAGTACTCTATGATTCGTACTCGTTTCTTTCACTAGGGTCCTCACTGAAGTACTGAACAAACTCATACTCATTACCATCGTGATCGAAGAAGTAGTAACGATGCCTGTGAGGATGGTCCAGGTAGGTCGCTCCCCGCTTATAGCCCGCCTCGACCATGCGTCCGGCCAATGCCGCTGCATCTGTGACGACGAACCCAATATGATTCATGCCGGGATGAACATATGGTGTGTGCGGTCCCTTTTCTGTCGCCCCCCGATCTTCAATACAGAGATAGGAGTCTTCTGTACCGACATGTACCCAGCGCTGCGCTTTTTCGCCTCCGCCTTCTCCACGAATACTGAATTCTGGCATTGCCGTCAAAAGAAAACGGACGCTTTCATCTACATCTGTGGATGTCATGTTTAGGTGCTCTAGGAATGGCTTCATGGAATCGTGAGAGTCAATCCGACTTATGTTGCCATCGGTAACAATAGTACCTTCTTGCAAACAACCGTATATATGCGCAAGCAAATTTGTCAGGGTATGGATTCAGAAGCCATCGATGCCCTTTGGACTACTCTAGAGTTGCAACTCGAGACTTGGAAGACCGAGTCAGAGACTGAGAGATTATAGTCGCTGTCGAGCATGTCTCTGAGCATCAACAGCACAGATGGCTGCCATATGAACAACTTCGCGCACACTGTCGCCTCGCTGTAGTACATGGGCTGGTTTTGACAGACCCTCAAGAATTGGACCAGTCATTTCCGCACCTGCTATTCTCTGTAGCAACTTGTATGCGATGTTCGCAGAAGCGAGATTTGGACAGATTAGCACATTTGCAGCACCCTCGAAGGACATGAACGGATATTCTTCCTGGATATCAGGAACCAGAGCTGTATCTGCCTGCATAGGGCCGTCGATAATCAAGTCAGGATCTAACTCTCTTGCAATCGTTATCGCCTCCTCAATTCTGTCAGTTCTCAATTCAGGTGAAGTTCCAAAGTTCGAGAAAGATAGCATTGCAACCTTCGGCTTAACTCCAAATCTCCTTGCAACCTTTGCAGTCTGAACTGCAATCTCTGCTAGTGTTCGAGAATCGGGATAGATGTTGATGGTTGCATCACCTATGAACATCAGTTGACCATTCACCGTCATCATATACATCCCGACAATTCTGTGTGAATCCGGATCTGGTCCGATAGTGTGTAGACACGGCTTGACGATGTCGGGATAGTGGTGTGAAACTCCCCCAAGATATCCGTCTGCATCTCCCATCTTGACCATCATTGGTGCGAAGTATGTGGCAGACTTCAGTAGACGGACAGCATCCTCGCGTGTAAGTCCCTTACGACCTCTTAGATTATGCAACTCGTCAGCATAAGTCGTCCTCCTGCGCGGGTCGTATCTGACATCAATTGTCTCACACTCAAAGTCAAGCCCCATTTCTTCCTTCACTGCCTCAATTCGTTCCAGCTGACCTAACAGAATAGGCTCGCAAATTCCCTCTGCTATGCACTGCGATGCGGCCTTGATAATGGTGGGATCTTCTCCCTCCGAGAATACGATTTTCTTCCTATCCTTGCGGGCGATATTGATGACACGCCTCATGATTGATCGTGTCAGACCCAATCTCGACTCTAACTCCTCTCTGTATCTCTCTACATCGAACTCATCTGCAGGGATTCTTGCCACTCCTTCATTGACTGCAGCCTCAGCTACTGCGCTAGCCTCCCAAATGAGAACTCTAGCATCGAATGGCTTTGGAATCAGGTACTCGGGCCCGAACTGCAACTGCTCGCCACCATAAGCCGCGGCAACATCGTCAGGAACTGGCTCCTTTGCGAGTTGCGCTATGGCATGGGTAGCGGCCATCTTCATGCCCTCAGTGATTTCCTTAGATCTCACATCTAGAGCCCCCCGGAAAATGTAGGGGAATCCAAGAACATTGTTAATCTGGTTAGGATAGTCCGAGCGACCGGTCGCTACTATCGCATCCTCGCGTACAGAATAGACATCTTCTGGAGAAATTTCGGGGTCCGGATTTGCTAATGCGAAAATCAGCGGCCTGTCAGCCATCTTCGAAACCATCTCACTGCTTACGATACCACCTTTTGATAGACCTAGGAAGACATCTGCATCGTGCATTGCTACAGCTAGATCACCATCAGGGATTTCGAGAGCGAATTGAGCCTTGTACTGATTGAGTTCACCAGCTTCATCACGTGACTTTGTGATAATTCCAGTAGAGTCTACTAGAATGATATTGCTAGGCTTTACTCCGAGCCTGATGTAATGGTGGGCGCATGAGATTGCAGAAGCACCCGCTCCAGATACTACGACCTTGATTGAGCCAATATCCTTCTCGACCACTTCTAGACCATTGAGAAGAGCCGCACCAGAGATAATCGCGGTACCGTGCTGATCGTCGTGCATTACTGGAATATCGAGTTCAGCAACCAATCTCTTTTCGATTTCAAAACACTCTGGAGCTTTGATATCCTCTAGATTGATTCCTCCGAAGGTAGGGGCAATTGCCTTTACCGCCTCTACAAACTCATCTACATCTGTCCTGTCGACCTCGATGTCAAACACATCAATATCTGCAAACGCCTTGAACAGTAGGCCCTTTCCTTCCATCACCGGCTTACCTGCCAATGCTCCAATGTCGCCCAATCCCAGAACTGCAGTTCCATTACTCACTACAGCGACGAGATTGCCCTTTGAGGTATACTTGTAGGCACTATCTGGGTCACTCTCGATTTCCTTGCAAGGGTATGCTACACCGGGCGAATAAGCTAGTGACAACTCTCGTTGAGTTCCGTGTGGTTTAGTGGGTACTACAGTGATCTTCCCAGCTGGTTTCGATGCGTGGTACTCCAACGCGTCCTCGCGCAGACCATCGTCCTCCATCGGCTCCCCTCCGGGGACAGCCGGCATACCCCTCTGCTATGATGCTATCCTAATGAGGAAATACGCATTATCGGCCTAGTATGGCGTGGTATTCTGTTTTCGACTTTCAAAAGGCCCTATACCAAATTCCGCCTACGGCGGATGAGCATTGTTCAATCACAGACCCACTCCTTTCTTAATCTCCACAATGACGCGACAATTTGTGTCAACGGTTAGTTTCCGCGACCTACGGTCGCAACAACGTCAGGCTATACTCCTAGCCGCGCTTATGGTAGCCTTGCCATGGGCCATGGCACCTCCTGCTGATTTGGACACAGAATTTGAGTCTAGTACAACTCCTAGAGCTTGGGGGGCTGGCGGTAGTAATGACACAGGTTGGATTACCCTAGATGCAACTGGAGCTGACCCTGCTAATGGTACATTTGCCTATGCAGACTTATTCCTTGACTTCGCTCCTGGGGCCCAACTATCGAATTTGACTTTCGAGCTTGCAGTTGATGGCAGCGATGGCTACTGGGCAACCGAGCCGCAAATTACTCTGATGGACACTCAGACTCCTATTCTGGATTGGAGAGACTACGGTGATCTCGGACGACAGGATATGTTCACAGACAGTCCGCCTGAGGTTGAGGATGGAGTTCTCGACACTTGGCTCCAACCCAATTCTGTTAGTGACGCATCATGGCTCCTCCCCAGTGGGATTACCATTGATGATCTAGTAATCGAGGCATTGAGGCCAGCCGACCCGAGAGTTTCATTTTCAACAACCAGCGTCCTGATTCAAGATAGCGTCGCCAACCCATTGGATGGCAGATTGTATATCCTACTGGATAATGACCTACTTCACTTGGACGACCAAGCCAGCAAGAAAATCATCGACATCGAGCTGGGCATCAATGGCAGTAGCCTTGCCATCGACGATACGCAAAATCGACTACTAATCGGAACACACGACGGCAGAATACTATCTCGAAGCCTAGTCGACTCATCCGAGCAGGCAGACTTACTCAACTGGAATGAAGACACGCCGGTTGATGCCATAACTGTAGATAATCAGGGCATCATTTGGTTTGTTTCGGATTGTGAACTGCATTACATCGCACCCGGGCAGAGTACATTATCGACTACCAACTTCTGCTCATCAGACCTGCCTGAGAGTCCTATAGACATCGCAGTGATATCAGATACGGTTTACATTGCTACATCTGAGAGCGGTGTTCGAGTAATCGAATACAGCACTTCCACTGACTCCTCTGGAATCTCAGTTACCATCGGAAGCAATACTCAGTGGAGTACGGGAAATTCGCTGACTTCGAACACCATTTCTCAGTTACAGGTAGTTGACTCGCTACTATTGATTTCTACAATAGGAGGAGGAGTCAACCGATACGACATATCCTCTGATTCATGGCTTGCTACTTGGTCGACCAACAATTGGCTCTCTTCGAATGTAGTTAGAGGAATGGCTCTGACCGATGGTTGGCTACACATTCTTGCAGGCAGTACAGTGCATGCCTACGACACCGAAGCTCTACTATTCAGATCTCAAAGGCAAATTACAGACATGGGTCTAGTCGGGACTGCTAACTCAATTGTCGCTTGGCCTGCTGTGGAACCAAGAGGACCCTCTACTGGCATGATGATGGTAGGGGACGGTTCGGGAGTGATGGCTAGACAGACAGGGGAATCTCTTGACGGCACAATTACCCTAGTCAGTAGCCCTTCGACTTCGCAGATGGAAGCCGTAGCTCGCATCGATGACGGAGAGCAAGGCGAAATCTGGATTGGCGGTGGTAGTACAATCGACCGATTTGATGAGAAGACACAAGTCTGGAGAGCCCCAATTGACTTGACTGATTATGTTAACAATCCATCTGCGGTGACCTCCATCGTTCAAGACGACCAAGGTATGGTATGGGTAGGAACTCTCAACGCTGGACTAATCCGTCTGCAAGGAGATAATGGAAACTTCCAGGGAACTGCATCCGGAATCAGTTCAGACCATGTTTCCAGTCTTGCATTCGACCTGAACTCAAACACTCTGGTTGTAGGTCACCATGAATCTGGAATTTCACTCATTAACACCTCGACCAACACTCTGATTGAGGTGCTGACCATAGAGGATGGATTAGACTCTGATACCATTACTCAAGTTGCTACAAGATACGGCATTGCCTACATTGCCACTCCTGATGCAGGTGTGATGAGGATCAATCTGTACGATGTTTCCATTATGGGCTCATGGCAGTCGTTAGGTGCCGACAATCTGGAGGCTACCCCCGTGGCAGTAGATGGCGACACCATCTACCTAGGACTCACTGACTTTGGAATACTGGTGATTGACAGACTGACTGGAGATATAACCGACCATTGGACTCAGGACGGCATTCTTCCTGATGACGATGTTCTCTCACTCCATATGGACTACTACGGTGGCCTATTGGTAGGGGCAAGGGTATCGAATACTGGCGCTACAGGAAATGGAGGATTGGCTCGCTGGGATGGAAACGGCTGGCAGATGCTAGAAACATCGATTCCTGGATGGAACAACGACCCATATGTATTCTACGATGTGTCCAGCGATGTCAATGGAATCTATGCAGGTACAAACAGAGGGGCCTGCATGTGGAATTGGAGTTATGATCTGCAGGACTGCGTCTCAAACCAAGATGGAATGCCTTCTCGTCAAGTCTATTCTATAGCTAAAATTGGAACAGACAGATTGTATGCTGGTACCAATCAAGGAGCCGCGGTTATCAACACACTGAACGGATCAGTCGTAGATGTATGGAACGCTGGCGACGACACTCAGAGGGCTCGTACTGTGAAGATTGGAGACATCCTATATCTTGGATTTGAGAACACAGGAATCGCTCGTTACGATTTGGTAAATCAAACATGGCTACAGGCATGGGATGGATCTCAAGGATACATCTCTGACGACGATGTTACCGCTCTAGTCTATGGCAGGGCAGAAGGTACATTATGGGCCGGTGGAGACTTTGGCCTTACTCTCATCGATGTCGTAAACAATACAGTTCTAAAGAGTTGGAATCGAGGCAGCAATACCAACGGACCGACTCTCTCAAACACTCCACCTGCCGATATTGAAATCATTGGTGATGTTCTGCATTATTCACTCCAAAGGAGTAACTCTTGGTGGGCTTCCAACGATGATATCTATCGAATCTACCTCAACAACAACACTAGTGCGACAATACTGGATGTCGGTGGCAAGATCGGCTCATCCTCAGTGGTGATGGGCATAGGAGCAGTTGGAGAGGAGTTGTGGATTGGGGCCCGCCCTACACAGTATTGGAATAATGGCGATGGAACCATCGTCAGATGGAACACTACATCGGAGGCTTGGGAGGAAAATCTCGACACTATCGGTAATGTACTGAGAGTCAATGCTCGTTTCCTTGGTGACTGTTTCCCGTTAGATCCAGACTCATGTGAGATGTGGGTTGCTTATGGGGACAATATCATGCGAAGATTCCAAGCTGCCAACATGACACTACTCGACGAGTGGACCGATATTGACGGACCAATCAGAGGCATGGTTGAATGGAATGGGACATACATGTTCGCAAGTATGAATGGCATTCTGAGATGGGATCCCAATAACGAGTCATGGCTAGACTCTTGGTTAGAGGATGACGGACTACCAGCGGGCTCTACTGAGCAATTTTACACTATGGAAGTTATCTCCAACAACTTGTGGGTCGGTGGCTACGAAGGCGGCGGCTGGAACCCCGATTCTGAAGTGCTAATGCTGGACGGAACCACCGGCAACTGGACCGTATGGGAGTTAGGAACGGGCGATATTCCCGGAGGATATCCCGCAGATTTAGAGGAGTGTGACGGCATTGTACACCTTTCGGTTGGCAGGGTTAGCTGGTGGGGTAACCAAGGTGGAATCGCACGATACGATATGGGAGACTGGGATGGAGACGGAATCACCAATGAGTGGATTACTCCGATGACCGACAGTAACCAAGGCCTATCAGACGACGATCCGCGGGCTATGGCCTGTGACGAACAGAATGATGTACTGTACATTGGTTACGACTCGGAAGGAGTTGGCTTAGATCGCTACAACTACAATACTGACCAGTACCTAAGCACGCTGACTTCCCAAGATGGTGTTTCTGAGGACAGAATCTTCCCTGGAGGAATGCTACATCACAACAATGTGCTTCTCGCAGCACATCAGTATGACAATACAGGAGGAATATCTAGGATAGTGACCTCAGGAACATCAACTGCTAACGGTCAGATTCTCGATCCCGGTATGGATGGGTGCTCAATCGCGAGGGCCCCATCCAGCACCACACCTGTCTATGCGATTGGTCGCTCTGGACAAACCACTGGTCTGAACAGAGTAGACAGACTCGATAGCACCGGTTTGATTGCCAGTGGCTTCGATGAGTTGGCGGGATTGACTAGTGGACGAGTTGTGGCTTTCGAATCCAATGAGACCCATGTTTGGGTTGCTCTGACAACCGATCCCAATGCGTACTATGCATCTTCGATTCTACAGGGGGAGAGGTTGGCGAACGGCTCGGTAAGATGGGTGTTCGGCTACAATGCGAATCAAGATGTAATCAACTCATTACAACTCGATGGCGAAGAACTCTGGGTCTCAACCGCCGGCCGTGGTCTATGGTCAATCGATCTGACAAACAGAATCTTCGCACCAACTCCAGCGGCCCTCCATGCCCAGATGGATGGAATGGTCCTCGAGGACGATGGCACGATGTATGTCGGTCTAATGGGCAATGAAGGCTCAGCTGCTGGATTCCAGAGATTTAACACAGCCACAAGAACATGGGGTCACGGTAGTCTGATTGCAGGCCTTCCCAGTGACATTGTCAGAGACTTCCTAGAGTATGGTGACCACATCATGGTCGCAACATACGGCGGTATTGGTCTTTGGAACACCACCAAGGACGATTGGGACGATCCAATCACCACAATAGATGGACTACCGACTCCGATTATTGAGCATCTATTCTCAATCAGCACACCCATCCAGGGTAACGGCACAGTTCTTGCAGGGGGTGCCGCTGGACTGACAGTTCTAGATCAGAATAACCTCTCAGTAATCACTACTCTTGACTTTGGTAACGGACTAATTGGAAACACTGTATCAGGCATCACATTTGCAGAGGCGACTTCGAGACTGGTAAACAACCCGGATGGGACCTCTACTGTCCTACATCACGATGCCGCTCTATTCATTTCACACAACGGACAAGGCTCTACAAGACCGGGAGCGGCTGCCTGGGATATTGCTACAGATATGGCTAACGGGACATACAATATCGACATGATTCCCAGCAATGATGTCCGAGCGATAGCGACAGATGACTGGGGAGTGCATATCGCAACTGACAGTGAGCCATTAGTTCACTGGAATGCCACCATGATGGAGATGGAGTCGGGCATGGGCAGAATGTCTCTGCTGACTTGGCCACCCTTCCAGATGTTGTCCGATGGCGACTATGTGGCCGTTCTAAGCCCGAGAGGAGTAGATGTGGTTCATTCGGGCGGCAATCACGCTAGAGTCGCTTCCAAACTAATCCCAGGTATGTCAAACGCCTTCCTTGACGACTCTGGCCTCTATGTAATCGCTCAAGATGGCCTCCACCTGTACAATCCTGTTGAGAGCCTCAGAGAGCAAGAAACAGGGTATCAACGCAGAGCAGGTCCATTGTCAGCTCTGTACGCTCAGAACTCATGGGATATCACCAACACCTCTCGACCCGGAATGTCTACTGTGTTGGTCGACGATGAGAATCCAATCATCATCCCTCAGGGCAGCGAGCAAATGATTCCAACCAAACTACCACTCTATACAGGCGCTCTCACTCTGACCGCGCCGCAAGACGGTGCATGGGTTTGGGCTCAATCTGTCAGTCTGAACTACTCAGGTTCATGGGATCTGACATCTATGAATCCAAACATCCAGGCATCATTCCAATCTGCTATCTCGAATTTAGCTCCCGGTACAAATTCTGCCCAGGTCCATATTCAGATGCAATCTCCTCAGAATGGCACACTCCAGGTCAGGATTTCCTACGACTGGGAGAGAATTGAAGTACCAACTGAGATGTCTTCTTTCCTCGACAGACCTAATGACGGTGGAGGGGTACTCGAAGCTTCTTGGCTACCAGCTGAGGACGCTGCATGGTACGCCTACAGACTGTATGTTTGGGATTCTACAGACGATCCGGAGTGGGTCCCATCACAGGATGAGCTGGATGATTTCTCAACCTATCTTGAGATCCCCTATTGGTCGCAAACTAGTGCCACAATAACCTCTGCAGATCGAGATGGTAACGAAGTAACTTTATCTGACGATAGAGAATACCGGGCTGCCATTGCCATTGGATATGCAGACGGCTCAGTAGGTCTACCAATATCATGGGATTACAGTGCTACGCCGACTAATGAGGTACCATTCCCTCCCGAGTGGCTTAGTGCTGAAGCTGTCTCTGGAGGGTCCCCAGGAACAATATTACTGGAGTGGGAAGCGTGTAAAGAGTTAGACCCTGATCGCACTAGGATTTGGGCGGTTCAGTATCCGATCACCAACGCCATTGCTCTAACTGATCACATCGATGTTTCCTTTGTTGCGGGTAACAACACCGTACTACAACTGGAGCAGAGTAAGACATATTGGTTCGCAGCAGTCTGTGTCGACGAAGCAGGACAATTCGATGCAGCCAATGCAACCGTGGTCGGACCAGTAGTCACCGCAGGTGGCCTAGATGATGGCATCCCACCAGCCCCAATTACCGATACAACAGCCATAGATGCGCCTAATGATGAGGGCGGACGAATTCTAGTTACTTGGACCCCTAATGATGAGGAAGACTGCACATATCACACAGTCTACATCCTACCAGCTTCTGGATTCCAACCTCCTTCAACTGTGGACGGCTGGCCTGTCTCTACCTATGTCACAGACTGTACTACTGGCGAGATTGTAATCGATTCAATCGGAGAGAGCACTCTGCAGAACGGAGTAGTATACTGGATTGGGGTCGTTGCAGCCGACGACTGGGGTAACGAGAATTTGGACGATGTACTAGTCGTTGAGGCTACTCCAATGTCCAATGTAGCAGGACAGGGCCAACCTCCAGAACGCGTTGAGGGGCTGAGTGCATGGGATCATCCTGAGGATGATGGAACAGCTATCGACATTCTATGGAATCGTTCTCTAGCACCAGACTTCAGCCACTATGTGATTTGGGTCTCTGACTACCCTCTCGATGATTTGACAGAGATTTGGGAGAGGTGTAGTGAGGATTTGGCGGGGTGCGGTCTTCTGGAAATTGATCAAAGACAGATAGGCGGAGCTCTCCAACTGGAGATTACCGTAACTACAGCATTGTACGGAAGTACCGTGGAGACCCTGACATCTCAGACTATCACTCCGCTCACACCCCTGTATGTCACAATCACTACCCATGACATCCAAGGGAATGTACACCTAACTGACATGAGCGACCATTTGGTACTCGTCGCACCCCTGGATAATAGGGGCGACATCTCACCACCTAACAGACTCGCCGCTCCAATGCTCGAGGACCGATCTCCTGACGACGGTGACGGCATGTTCGTGACTTTCCCCTCCAGCGATGCCTCTGATTTGGGAGAGTATCGAATCTACGCTGCTGCAGGTTCACCATTCAGCTCACTTGGAAACATGGAACCGGCTCTGACACTAGACAGAGATATTGAGATGCCCATACTTCTGGAGACACTTTCCGATGGGCAACCACTCGCCCCTTCTGTACCGATTTGGGTAGTTGTTGTAGCCATCGATTCTTCAGGAAACTATTGGGACACTAACCTTCAACCGACTATGATTAGCCTAGTCGATGAGAATTCATTGGACCCCGGTCTGCACTTACCTGAGATTACTGGGATTAGAGCCAACTGGAATCCTTCTGGAGACCATGTTGAGATTAGATGGGATGATGCCAATGACCCACAGGTAATCCAGTACCGGATTTTCGTCAGCCCTAATCCGTTTGAGGTCACAGGAGATGCAATCCTAGTCGGAGAGATAGACGATCCAACGACCATGATGATTCTCACCGATTTAGAAGGAGAAAAGGTCGACAACGCCGCCAGTCATTGGCTCGCAGTAGTGGCCTTCGATGGAGAAGTACACAGGCTTGCAGTAGACCCGCTTGAGATTAGACCATGGTCAGAATCCTCATTCGGCTCATCAGAAGGAGGAGAGGGCGGTGCCAGCGACTCTTGGTATGACCAGCTGATGAACGGCGATTTGAACACGCTTGTCGCTCTAGTTTCTGCTGTGATGATTCTAATCGGCGCTCTACTATTCGTAAAGCCTCGTCAGCAGGCCGCACCAGAGCCTTGGGAAATGGGTGCCCTAGAGGTTGAGTTGGAAGAACAGATGTCCAGAGAGGCAGCCGGTCTGAGTGATGATGAGGAAGACGACTTTGTTATCGAAGACGATTCACAATCATTCACCTCATCTCCCAGTCCGGAATTAACTATTGATGAGGAGGAAGATGCTCCTGCTGCTTCTGAAAGTGTAATCGATGAATTGCTAGGAGCCTCTTCCGAAGATACTGACTTAGACGACCTTGAGGATATGGCTGATGACCTCGACTTCGACGACTTGGGAGACATGGCTGATGACCTCGATGAAGACGATGACCTCGATACTTCATTCCTAGATGATGTTCTCTGACCCTTAGGTTTCACAACCGTAGCGTTGAAGGAGCGGACCTACGTGGTCGTACTGATACGATGCCCACATGCAGGATGTGCACCCAGAACTATCCGCTCAATCAGTTCGTGACTGGTAATGGGCCTAGGTACCAAGTCTGTGTTAGATGTGCTGTTGAGAATGGTCTCGCTGATAGAGAGGACACACCCCAGCTCTACTCTGATGATTTAGTCAGAGCACGCTTTTCTCTTTTCACTCGACGCTACAGGATCTGGTTCTTCATTCTCTTTGGTTGGACTCTATACTTTAGTTTCGGACGAGGTATCGAAGTATGGTCAACAATCTTGTTCTTTGTTCTCCTTCTATGCACTCTTGCTGCACCAGTACTACACTTCTTGGGTTCGACCCGTTTCAACGCAGAATTAGCTAAATTGACGCCATAAGCAGATTCGGGAATCGTTCATATAGAGAATATTCGCCTCTAAAATGCAGAGGGAACAGTGGGTTCCCTATGAAAGCCCGTGAGATTGGATGGATAAGAAAGGAGGAGATGTAACAGCAGGTATAGTTTCTAAGACCCGAAGAGTGGCGCGCAGTACAGCGTTTTTTCAGTCTTTAGAACAGTTGTTAATTTCACTCCAAATCAACATCCGAACCTCCCGATTGGATAGTTTCGCGCACGGCGAGCGCGAGCATTCACGGAAAGAGAGAACAGCGGGTTCTCTAAACTGAATTTGGAAGTGAAAAGAAAATGCAGAAAACAAAGAACGCGAGTATGATGATAGCTCTGCTTCTCGTAATGATGGCAGGTTCTGTTGGCGTTAGCGCCGACGGTTCCGACCCTCTAAATCCTGATGACGGCGGTGCCGACTGGGATGGCGATGGTCTAACCAACGCAGAGGAGCAGAATGCAGGGACTGATATGAACAATGCAGATACCGACAACGACGGACTGCCAGACGGATGGGAAGTAGCCTATGGCCTCAACCCACTCTGGGCTGGCGATGCGAATGCAGATCCGGATGGCGACGGCCTAACCAATGCCCAGGAATACGCTGCG
>MDTA01217363.1_pt1 | contig 13665 bp, 11 predicted proteins | sample 811151 | NCBI WGS metagenome assembly MDTA01 (sample SAMN05326648, study PRJNA326480) | marine metagenome | isolation source: seawater | place: Indian Ocean: South | collected 2010 | reverse complement strand
GGCTGTTCGCCATTTAAAGAGGTACGCGAGCTGGGTTTAGAACGTCGTGAGACAGTTCGGTCCCTATCTGCCGTGGGCGTTGGAGATTTGAGAGGAGCTGCTCCTAGTACGAGAGGACCGGAGTGGACGAACCTCTGGTGTTCCGGTTGTCACGCCAGTGGCATTGCCGGGTAGCTACGTTCGGACGGGATAACCGCTGAAAGCATCTAAGCGGGAAGCCTCCCTCGAGATGAGATCTCCCTGACCCCTTGAGGGTCCTGAAGGGCCGTGGAAGACCACCACGTTGATAGGCGGGATGTGGACGCGCTGCGAGGCGTGAAGCTAACCCGTACTAATTGCCCGTGCGGCTTGACCATATAACGCCAAAGCAGTTTTGCCGGTTCCCCAGGGAACGGCCTGCGAGGCAGCGGTCAACGATCTCAAGCACTGAATAGCAACAGGTGTCGGATGACCCTGACGCTGGACGCCTCGTTTTCCAGATTGGCTTTGCCCGTGCCCAACGGGCAAGGCAACCCTATTTGGTGATCATCACCAAACCGGTTTGCCTGACGACCATAGCGAGTGGGAACCACCTGATTCCATGCCGAACTCAGAAGTGAAACCACTCAGCGCCGATGGTAGTGTGGGGTTTCCCCATGTGAGAGTAGGTCATCGTCAGGCTCCTAAATACAAAAGACCCCCGTCACGAAAGTGCCGGGGTTTTTTTGTATTTGATTCGCCCCTGCGGGGCTCACCCTTCGGGCCAGCCGCGAGGCGGCTGTTCGGTTTCGCTTCGCGAAACGCGTGGATACGGTGTCCTTCTGTCCCTACACGGCCCATGTGAGCGACCCTGTTCCAAAGGAACGGGGAGCAGGCGCCGAAGGCGTCGCGCAGCGATGGCGAGCACCGCTCGCCACCTAAGTAGGTCACCCACCGCTGAGCACGGCCTCACCCCCAGGCCAAAGTCCTCCAACGCCCCGTGCCACCCCCATCGCGATTGAAGCGGAGCGCCGCCCGGTCGCTCCTGCCGCTCCCTCTAAACGCCATTGCCAGCCGTCCAAGCGCCCAACACCCAATCCCAGCAGCCCCTCTACTCCTATACCCAATCCCAGAAACGCCCCTACGACCCCAACCCAATCCCAGAAACCCCTCCACCCCAACCAGACGACAAACACCCCCCACATCCGCTACAGTCCCCCAAACCATCAACAACCCCAACCCAAGAGCCATCAATGACCCTCACCACCCCGGCGCTCCTCTTCCCCGCCATCTCCCTTCTCCTGCTGGCCTACACCAACCGCTTTCTGGTCCTCTCCCAGATCATCCGCAAACTCGCCGACGAGGAGAAAACCCACCACCAGGAGGTCGCCACCCGCCAGATCGAACTCCTGCACAAACGCGTGGTGCTGACCAAGTACATGCAGGTGGCCGGCGTGCTCAGTTTCCTGCTGTGCACCCTGTCCATGTTCGGGCTCTACCTGCATCTGGAGCTGGCCGGGGTGGTGCTGTTCGGCGCCAGCCTGATCTCACTGTCCCTGTCGCTGATCTTCTCGCTGTGGGAAGTGCTGATCTCCACCAATGCCCTGAACGTGCAGGTGGCGGCGCTGGGCCAGAAGGGCGGCAATGAAGACGGCGCCGGGCGGAAGCCGCCGGGCGCCGTATAAGGGCGTCGGAAAGGAGGCGTCAGGACAGCAGGGCGCTGTCCTCCGGCAGGGCCAGGTGCAGGGCCTTGGGCAGGACCTTCAGTTCAAAGCGGGTATCCTTGAGCGGCTCGCCGTCCAGGTTCAGGTGCATGGCCTCCGGCGTGTGGATGGTGAGCCGGTCCAGGCGGGCGCGCTCGAACAACCCCTCCTTGCCGCCGTTCTCGCCGCTGCGGAACAGGCCGCGTACGCCCGCCAGCAGATCCACTTCGGAGGGCAGGATGGCCACGTCCATCAGGCCATCGTCGATCAGTGCCTCCGGGCACAGGCGCTGGCCGCCGCCCGCCTGGCGGCTGTTGCCGATGCCCAGGGCAAGGAATTCACCCTGCCAGTGGAAGTCCGGGCCCTCGAATTCCCCCTCGGCGGGGCGAACCTCGGCGAAGCGGGTCAGGCCGGTGAGCAGATAGGCGGCCCCGCCGAGCAGTTCCTTGAGGTCCTCGGAGGTCTGGGTGGTGACCTCGGTGCCGAAGCCGCCGGTGGCCATGTTCAGAAAATAGCTGTCGTTAACCTGGATGACGTCCACCGGCGCCGCGGGCCGCTCCAGCAGAGCCAGAGCGTCCGCCGGCGCTTCCGGAATCCCGGCGGCGGTGGCCAGGTCGTTGGCCGTGCCCAGGGGGATCACCGCCAGGGTCAGGTCCGGCTCTCCGGAGGCCATCAGCGCCTGGGTGATGTCGCGCACCGAGCCATCGCCGCCGCCGGCGATCACCGTGCGGTAGCCCCGTTCCAGCGCCTCGCGGACATAGCGCTCGGCGTCGCCGCCTTCCCAGGTGACGCGCACGGCCAGATCCCAGCCGTCCTCCCGCCGTTGCATCACGGCCTTGCGCACCGCTTCGTTGGTGGCTTGCTTGCCGTGCAGAATCAAAAGCGCTTTACGGTCCATGTTCCGTCCTTTTCCCAGGGGCGGGCCGTCCGCCGCCGACCGGCTCAGAGTACGGATAAGCCGTGGCCGGCGCACCCTCGGAATCCGGCGGCTTTACAACAATTAACCGGCCCGGCGCCAGAATAGGGCGATCCTATTGAAAAAATAGTCCTCGAACGGCTTTATCTATTTGTGAGAATGGATATCATTTACCTATTCCCTGGTGGCCCACACAACGAGGAGGTGCCCCATGATCAAGACACTCAGTTTCGGCGTTATGCACATCAGCGTGGCTTTCCTGGTGGTCTGGGCGATGACCGGTGACTGGCGCATCGGCGGTGCCACCGCGCTGGTGGAGCCCTGCGTGAACACCGTGGCCTACCACTTCCACGAGAAGGTCTGGAAGCGTCTGGTGAACCGCAAACGCGGGCGGGACGGTTCCGACGGTGGGGCCCTGGCGGTTTGATAAACTCCTTGTTTACGCCCCGCGCGGGCTTGGTTAAGCTAGCGCCCGGGTAAACAAAACCAGGGGATAAGTAACGTGCAACGCGGAATGGACGATCTCGACGCCATACGCCAGGTGGTCAATCAGGTGCTCGAAGCCCACGCGGAAGAAGAGGGCGGACAGCGCTCCCAGGCCCGTGCCGAGATCCTTATTCATTCCATGCACGTGTTCGCCCAGCGTGGGTTGGGCCGCACCACCGTGCAGCACCTCCTGGACGCGGCCCAGGTCTCACGCCGCACTTTCTATAAGTACTTCCGCAACAAAATGGATGTGCTGGAAAGCATCTATCGCATTTTCATCGACAACATGCTGCTGCATTTCCATCAGGAAATGCGCCAGTCCCGCTCCGCCAAGGAGATCATCCGCAACACCACCAAGGTGTATTTCGATTACCACGTGAGCATGGGACCGGTGATCAAGCTGATGATGGAGGAGGCGCGCTCCTCCAGCTCGGCGCTGGCGCCGCACCGGGTGCGGGCGCAACGGATCGCCGCGGAGGAACTTACCGCCGAAATCAGCCGGCTCACCGGCCGCGATCTGGACCCGTTGGTAATGCGCACCATGCTTTGGATCCTGGAGAATTACTCCTTGTACATCTTCGAGGACGGCGAGTTTTCCGCCCAGCGTTTGGAGCAATGCGAACGCGCCATGGTGGGTATTTCCGAGGCGGTGCTGTTGGGTGGCAACGCCACCGCGGCGCTGCTGGAGCGTCAGGAAGAGGAATAGCCCGGTCAGGAGGCGCGCAGGCCGCGCACCAGCACCGCCATGTAGGCCAGGGCTTGCTGCTCCAGTTCCCCTTCCCCGGTGAGTACCCAGGTGTAGGTGGTGCCCACCAGCAGATTGACCATCATGAGCAGGGTGTCCCGGGTGGGCAGGGCCACGAAATAGCCTTCCCGGCGCAGTTCCTCGAAGAAGGCATCCGCCACCGGCAGATTGTCGTCCACCAGCCGCAGATAGCGCTCCTGGATCGGCCCCAGGAATTCCCCGGCTTCCTGAATCAGCAACCGGGAGAAATCCCGCTCCCGCTCCAGGAAGCGCGCCACCGCCCGGCACACGTTCTCCAGGCGGGTCAGCGGCGGCCCCCCGGAAAGCAGCTCCCTCAGCACCAGATCGCGCACCGTGGTCAGATTTTCCTCCACCACGGTGAGCAGCAAGGCGTCCTTGGAGTCGAAGAAGCGGTAGATGGTCGCCTTGCCCACGCCGGCGGCGGAGGCGATGGTCTTCACCTCCGCCCGGCGGAACCCTTCCCGGGCGAATACGTCCCGGGCGGTGGCCAGAATGCGCGCGCGGCGCGGGTCGCTGGCGTCCATGGCGGCCTCACAGATACTTGATCTTCTCCAGCTGCTCTTCCAGACGGGCCAGCTGGGAGCGGTGGTCGTCGAGCTTTTCCCGTTCCTTGTTGACCACCGCCTCCGGCGCCTTGTCCACGAAGTTGGGGTTGCGCAGCTTGCCCTCGCCGCGCCCCACTTCCTTGCGCAGCTTGTCGATTTCCTTGCCGAGGCGCTCGATCTCGGCATTCTTGTCGATCAGCCCGGCCATGGGCACCAGGATCTCCATGTCGCCCACCAGGCCGGTGGCGGACGCCGGCGCGGAATCCTCCGGCGCCAGCCAGGTGATGGATTCCAGCCTCGCCAGGCGGCACAGGAAGTTGTGGTTGGCGTCCAGGCGGGCCCGGTCGCTGTCCTTGCCATTGTGCAGGTAGACCTCCAGGGCCTTGCCCGGGGGGATGCGCATCTCACCGCGAATGTTGCGCACCGCGGTGATCACCGCCTTGATCCAGTCGATGTCGTGCTCCGCCTCGGGGTCGAGCAGGCCGGTGTCGGCGGCCGGGTAGGGCTGGCGCATGATGGTGTCGCCGGCGCGGCCGGCCAGAGGCGCCGCCTTCTGCCAGATTTCCTCGGTGATGAACGGCATGAAGGGGTGCGCCATGCGCAGAATCGCTTCCAGCACCCGCACCAGGGTGCGGCGGGTACCGCGCTTCTCGGCGTCGCTGTAGTCGTCGCCGTACAGCACCGGCTTGGACAGCTCCAGGTACCAGTCGCAGTACTCATTCCAGATGAACTCGTAGGCGGCCTGGGAGGCCACGTCGAAGCGGAACTGGTCCAGCGCCTCGCCCACTTCCTGCTCGGCCCGTTGCAGGGCGCTGATGATCCAGCGATCCGCCAGGGACAGGGTCACCTCGCCGCCGTTGTCGTCCAGGCCGCAATCCTGGCCTTCGGTGTTCATCAGCACGTAGCGGGCCGCGTTCCAGATCTTGTTGCAGAAATTGCGGTAGCCCTCGATGCGGCCCATGTCCCACTTGATGTCGCGGCCGGTGGACGCCAGCGACAGGAAGGTGAAGCGCAGCGCGTCGGTGCCGTAGGCGTTGATACCGTCCGGGTATTCCTTGTGGGTGCGCTTGGCGATCTGCTTTTCCTTCTGCGGCTGCATCAGCCCGCGGGTGCGCTTGTCCACCAGGTTGTCCAGGTCGATGCCGTCGATCAGGTCCAGGGGGTCGAGCACGTTGCCCTTGGACTTGGACATCTTCTGGCCCTCGGAGTCGCGCACCAGCCCGTGCACGTAGACGGTCTTGAAGGGCACCTCGTCCATGAACTTGAGGGTCATCATGATCATCCGGGCGACCCAGAAGAAAATGATGTCGAAGCCGGTCACCAGCACGTCGGTGGGGTGAAAGGTCCTGAGATCCTCGGTCTGTTCCGGCCAGCCCTGGGTGGCGAAGGTCCACAGCGCGGAGCTGAACCAGGTGTCGAGCACGTCCTCGTCCTGGCTCAGCGGCGTGTCGCCCAGATTGTTCTCGGCGCGCACCTCGGCCTCGTCGCGGCCCACGTAGATATTGCCCTCGGCGTCGTACCAGGCGGGGATGCGATGCCCCCACCACAGCTGCCGGGAGATGCACCAGTCCTGAAGGTCGCGCATCCAGGAGAAGTACATGTTCTCGTAGTTCTTCGGCACGAACTGGATGGAGCCGCTCTCCACCGCCTCGATGGCGGGTTTGGCCAGGCTCTCCACGGCCACGAACCACTGGTCGGTGAGGTAGGGTTCGATGACCACGCCGGAGCGGTCGCCGCGGGGCACCTGCAGGGTGTGATCCTCCACCTTTTCCAGCAGGCCCAGGGCGTCCAGATCGTCCACCACCCGCTTGCGGGCCTCGAAACGCTCCAGGCCCCGGTAGGCCTCGGGCACCTCGTCGTTGAGGTGGGCGTCATCGGTGAGCAGGTTGATCATCGGCAGATCGTGCCGCTTGCCCATCTCGTAGTCGTTGAAGTCGTGGGCCGGGGTGATCTTCACGCAGCCGGAGCCGAAATCCGGGTCCACGTAGTCGTCGGCGATGATGGGAATGTCCCGGTCCGCCAGGGGCAGCCGGATCATCTGCCCGACCAGATCCTTGTAGCGCGGATCCTCCGGGTGCACCGCCACGGCGGTGTCGCCGAGCATGGTTTCCGGCCGGGTGGTGGCCACCACCAGATGGCCCGAGCCATCCGCCAGGGGGTAACGGAAGTGCCACAGGTGGCCCTGCTCCTCCCGGTTTTCCACCTCCAGGTCGGAGATCGCGGTGTGCAGCGCCGGGTCCCAGTTCACCAGCCGCTTGCCCCGATAGATCAGGTCTTCCTTGTGCAGACGCACGAACACCTCGCGCACCGCCCGGGAGAAGCCTTCGTCCATGGTGAAGCACTCGCGGCTCCAGTCCACGCTGGCGCCCATGCGCCGCAGCTGGCGGGTGATGGTGCCGCCGGACTCGCCCTTCCATTCCCAGACCTTTTCCAGGAATTTTTCGCGGCCCAGCTCGTGGCGGTTGGTGCCTTCGCCGGCCAGGCGCCGCTCCACCACCATCTGGGTGGCGATGCCAGCATGGTCGGTGCCCACCTGCCACAGGGTGTTGCGGCCCTGCATGCGCCGGTAGCGCACCAGGGTATCCATGATGGTGTCCTGGAAGGCGTGACCCATGTGCAGGCTGCCGGTCACGTTGGGCGGCGGAATCACCATGGCAAAGGATTCGCCCTCGCCGGAGGGACGAAAATGCCCCGCCTCTTCCCAGGTCTTGTACCAGGCCTGCTCGATGCGCTCGGGTTGGTAGGTCTTGTCCATGATCTCCGCTGTCTTCACCGTCAAAAACGAAGGGCGAATTATAGCGAAGAGGGCGCGCCCCGTCGCCCATTGCGGGCAGCCGGGGCGCGGCTCACAGGCGGTGGCTCTGAATATCGAAGCCCCGGTCCCGGTAGAAGCGGAACCGGGCCCGGCCCGCCTCGCGCAAATCCGGATCGCCGGTGATCATCTCCGCCACGCGCCGGAAGCGGGTGGCGAAGTCCGGCACCGCCGGCGCCAGGTTGATCAGCACGTCATGGTGGTCGCCAGGATCGTCGCCGTGGCCCACCACCACCGGGGAGGCGGCGTCCGGGCCGGCAGGCTCGTGGGGCAGGAAACCGGTGGCGGGCCGGCGCCAGAACGCCTCGTCCACCGCCCGTGCGTGCTCGGCGTCGCCGCAATGGATGTAGATCCGGTGGGACTGGCGCCACGCCTTGTCGGCGATGCGCCAGGCGAGGGCGGTTTGCACGCCCTCGCCGGCCCGGTCGGTGATGTAGAAGAGGATTTCGGTCAAGGCCTCAGCCCTTTTTCTTGCCGCCCGCCAGATTCATCAGGTAGCGGGTCAGCATGGGCACCGGCCGGCCGGTGCCGCCCTTGTCCTTGCCGCCGCTGACCCAGGCGGTGCCGGCGATGTCCAGGTGGGCCCACTTCACATCCCGGGCGAAGCGGTGCAGGAAGCAGGCGGCGGTGATGGAGCCGGCCTTGGGGCCGCCAATGTTTTGCATATCGGCGAAGGGGCTGTCCAACTGGCTCTGGTAGTCCTCCCACAGCGGCATGGGCCAGCCCCGGTCGCCGGTGTCCTGGCCCGCGTCCAGCAGCGCCGCGCTGAGATCGTCGTCGTTGGCGTACACCGCCTGGGCGTGGGCGCCCAGGGCCACCACGCAGGCGCCGGTGAGGGTGGCGATGTCGATCACCGTGTGCGGCTTGTGCTTCTGCTGCACGTAGGTGAGGGCGTCGCACAGCACCAGACGGCCCTCGGCGTCGGTGTTGAGGATTTCCACGGTCTGGCCGGACAGCGTCTTGACGATGTCGCCGGGGCGGGTGGCCTCGCCGTCGGGCATGTTCTCGGCGGCGGCCACCACCGCCACCAGGTGGATCGGCAGGCCCAGCTCGCAGACCGTCTTGACGCTGCCGAACACGCTCGCCGCGCCGCCCATGTCGTACTTCATTTCATCCATGGTGGCGCCGGGCTTCAGGGAGATGCCGCCGGTGTCGAAGGTGATGCCCTTGCCCACCAGGGACACCGGCTTGCCGGCGGCGCCCTTGTAGTCCATCACGATCAGGCAGCCCTTGCGGGCGCTGCCCCGGGCCACGGCGCAGAAGGCGCCCATGCCCATTTTCTCGGCCTGGGCGTAGCTGATCACCTTCACGGACAGCTTCTCGTATTGCTTGCCCAGGTCCCGGGCGCGCTGGGCCAGGTAATCCGGATGGCAATCGTTGGGCGCCATGTTGCCCAGGTCCTTGGCCAGGGCGGTGCCCTCGGCCACCGCCTTGCCGGTGGTGGCGGCCTTCTTCAGGCCGTTGTTGCGCTCCGCCAGCCAGAACGTCCATTTCTTGAGTTTGGACGCCTTGGGCGGCTTGCTGCGATAGTGGTCGAACCGGTAGGCGGCTTCCTCGGCCACCCGGGTGCCCTCGCGCACCTGCCAGTCCAGGTCGCGGTCCACGGTGACGCTGTCCAGCATCCAGGCGGCGTGCTTCACCGGGCCGCTTTGCAGGCTCCGGCTCACCTGGCCGACCAGCTTCAGAAAGCCGCGACCGTTCAGCGGTTTGTCGCCGGCGCCCACCAGCAGCAAGCGCGCCGACGCCAGGCCGGCGGGCTGGTGCAGCCATGCCATCTGGCCCTTGTCGCCGGAAAAATCACCGGTCTTGATGAACGCCTTCACCGCCTCGCGGGTCTCATCGGGCAGGCTCTCGGGCAGGGTGGCGTCGCTGCCGAGAGGTAAAATCAGGCAATCCACCCGTAATTTGGGCAAGGCCGAATGGCCGATGGCGTACTCCATGCTGTCTCCTGAGTTACAATGCCGCACTCAATGCGTGCAGGACAGGGCCAACGTTGATACTACACCGCTATATCAATCGTCAGATCTTCATGACCACGGTGATGGTCACCTTTATTTTGGTGATGGTGCTGGTCAGTGGTCGCTTTATCAAGTACTTGGCCGAAGTGGCGGCCGGCCAGATCGCCGCCGACGCCCTGTTTCTGGTGATGGCCTTCCGGTTGCCGGAATTCCTGCAGATGATCCTGCCGCTGAGCCTGTACATCGCCATTTTACTGGTGCTCGGGCGCATGCACATGGACAACGAGATGGTGGTGCTGCGCGCCGGGGGCCAGGGCGACGGCCGCGTGGCGCGCTCCATCATCGCCCCGGTGCTGGTGGCCATGGGCGTGATCGCTTTGTTCGCTCTCTATGTGACGCCCAACGGCGACGCCGAGGTGAACCGCATCTTCGAGGAACAGAAGGGGCGCTCCGCCCTGGAGCTGCTCACGCCGGGCCGCTTCCACGTCAAGGGCGACGGCGACGCCCAGCGCGCCACCTACGCGGAGAGCCTCAACCGCGAGGAAGGCCACCTGGAGAACGTGTTCGTGGCCGACGCCAGCTTCGCCGACCAGGAGGCCGGGCGTCTGCTCACCGTGTGGGCGCGCAGCGGCCGCCTGGAACAGCAGGACGGCATCAGCTATTTGCTGCTGGAAGACGGTTACCAGTACCAGGGCAAGCCCGGCGAGGCGGATTACCGCGAGATCGCCTTCGAACAGGCCCGGGTGCGCATCGGCGAGGAGCGCTCCAGCAGCCGCCCGCCGGAAGTGCGCGGGCGCACCACCCTGGAGCTGCTCGACGAAGGCACCAACCAAGCCTGGGCGGAGCTGCAATGGCGTATCTCCCTGGTACTCACGGTGCCCATCATGTGCCTGGCGGCGATTCCGCTGGCCCGGGTCAATCCGCGCCAGGGCCGCTTTCTGCGCATGATCCCGGCGGTGCTCGGCTACATGCTCTACGTGGGCCTGCTGCTCACCATGCGCAGCTGGATGGCCGCCGTGCCCGGTAGCGAGCGGCCCTGGTTCTATTCCATGGTGTGGATACACGTGATCGCGTTGCTCGCCGTCTTCATGCTGTATTTCGGTGGCCGCCTGTTTTCCCGGAGGGCCCGTTCATGAAGCTGCTCAACGGCTATTTCTGGCGGGCGGTGCTGATTCCGTCCCTGGCCATCGTCGCCATCATCGTCGGCCTGGACTGCCTGTTCGGCTTCATCTATGAGCTGGAATTCCTGCGCGGCGACTACCAGATCCTGCAGGCGCTGCAGTTCATCCTCACCACCGTGCCGCGCCGGGTGCATGAGTACATGCCCATGGCGATCCTGCTGGGCACCCTGATCGGGCTCGGGTTGATGGCCAACAGCGGCGAGCTGTCGGTGATCCGCGCCGCCGGCGTGTCCACCCTGCGGGTAAGCTGGATGGTGCTGCGCCCGGTGATCTTCCTGATGGTGCTCTCCCTGCTGATCGGCGAGTATCTGGCCCCTTATTCGGAGCAGGTGGCGCAGAGCAACCGGTCGCTCCAGGAGGGCGGCGGTGAGGCGCTGCGCTCGGACTACGGTTTCTGGCACCGGGAAGGCGATGAATTCATCCACATCAACACGGTGCAGCCCAACGGCGTGCTCTATGGCCTTACCCGCTACCGCTTCACCGACAACCACACCCTGGCGCAGAGTCAGTTCGCCGAGCGCGCCATCTACCAGGGCGACCACTGGTCCCTGGAAAACATCCAGGGCACCCGCTTCACCGACCAGGGCACGGAAACCTTCACCCAGCGCGGCGGCGAGTGGCACACCAGCCTCACGCCACAATTGCTCAGCGTGGTGGTGCTGGAGCCCGGGCGTCTGGCGATGAGCAAGCTGTGGAGCTACGCCAGCTACCTGCGCCAGCAGGGCCTGGAAAGCGCCGACTACCTGCTCGCCTTCTGGCAGAAGCTGCTGATGCCGGCGGCCACCATCGGCATGGTGCTGATCGCCATCTCCTTCGTGTTCGGCCCGCTGCGCGAGGTGACCATGGGGTTGCGCATGGCGGCGGGCATCGTCGCCGGCCTGACCTTCCATTACGGCCAGCAGTTCTTTGGTCATCTGTCCCTGGTGTTCCGCACCGACCCGCTGATTGCCGCCGGGTTGCCGCCTTTGCTGTGCGTGATTCTGGGTATCTGGATGCTGGCGCGGGTGCGCTGACGCTCGCGGCTGGCAATCGGCCCGCGCCTTGGTATACTCGCGGCCCTGGGCGACCCGCGCGGGCGGATCGCCCGCCAAAGCCAGAGTGGTGGAATTGGTAGACACGACGGATTCAAAAGGTAAAGTGTTTTCGTTTTACCTTTCAAAATCAATAAGTTACGATAATTCGTGTAAAGTATAGCAATGTATAGGTTTCTATAAGGCGGGATGGTGGAATTGGTATACACATGGCACTCAAAATGCCACGCCGAAAGGCATGGGGGTTCAAGTCCCCCTCCCGCTACCAGATACGTTTAAAGGCCCTATACGGGCCTTTTCTCGTTCCGGCGACCGTTTCCCCTACCGGGGCGCTTCTATGTCTCTAACGGCCCGGTTTTTGATAAATCATTCTAATAGTCTTACATGTTTAAAACTTCTTCATATACTATTTCTATATTTTCTTTGCTTATCCAAAAAGAGTCACTTTTAATGCGAATTAGAATTTCTGCCAGTTCATCAGCGATCTTATATTCTTCCTTTGAAGGTGAAACAGTATACATGTAATAATCATCGCAAAATTCATCGTATTCCTCATAGAATTTATCAGATGTAATCTCATATATACAACACTCTATCCAGCTTATTAAATCGCTATACATTTCGTATTTGTCTTCGTTTTTCATATCATCTCCTTTTTATTTTTTTGAAGAAATTGATTTATCAATTTCCACCGGTGCAAAAATTTTTGAGAAAAATTATAGATATAGGTTTGGTTTGTTCTTTTCTCCCCTAGTGATCTCTATATCTTAGTGATCTCTTATCTATAGATTTCTGTTTGCCTACCCTTCGCCCAAGTCTTCGACTTGCCTTCGCTTTGCTCTTTGTTGTTATCTGTTAAATCTTTAAAAGCCGAATTGCGAAAGCAATTCAACCCCAGTTGAATTTTAAACCAGCAAAGCGAGTCTCTCCCTCCAAAAGCTTTAAAAAATTAAAACTTTTTCAGGAAAGTCAGCTTTGCATGATCAATGTCATATGTGCTTATGCATTGATTACAAGACACTTATACAGATACACAACCTGCCTATCTCACCCTGTCTTGTTCCTTCTTACTCCCAGCCCGGTCAGGTTTGCTATGCATTTACCAAGTACCATTCTTAAGACTGTTTGAGAAGGCGCTTCGTGGGTCACGGTTTATGAGATTCCCCCGTTGTAACCGCTAAGAATAAAACCTATAACAACACCCAACTAACACGACTAACGATCCAAAGTGTTATGCGGATATAGTGAAAAATTATTTTTTTGAACGTTTTTTGAAAGGAGAGACTTGATATATAAAAAAATAGTGTTAATGTTTTTTATATATGGTGCTCGGCTTCCAACCTTTTCTCACCATACCAAAGAGTCTCACTAAGAGGCTCTTTTTTATTCCATACGTTTAATAATTTCAGATTTTTTTCTTTTGTCAAATTTTTTCCAGATAAAAACAAGTGATAGCCTCGGCTAACACGCTTCAACTTATAGCCTTGGCTATAAGTTACCACTGCTCGCCCTATATATTCTCTTTTTTCCTTGGCTATAAGTTATGGCTTAAATTTTTTCAGCTTTCTACCTGATTTTTTTAAATCTTTCTCTGTTATTTTCTCTTGAAGTGCTTTGAAATTTTCTAGCTCTTGCTCAAATTCTTCTATCTGTTTTCTTTCGTAAAGACGCTCCAAATTTTCAAAAGACTGGATCATTGGCTGGATTTGTTGTTTGTGAATTCTTTCTAGTTCTTCGAGTTGTTCAATGTCTTTCTTTTTCTCAGACCTGATTAGTTTTTTTTTGACAATCTCAGAGTCTAAATTTTGAACAAGACGCTTAATGCTTTTGTATCGCTTGATTGTCTTCGACAATACAAATTCTGCTTTTTCTTGATGCTTTTTGTTTTTCTCTCCTTTACTTAGTCGCCCCTGAACAATTCCCAAGCCTTTGATTTCATTGGCGAATCGGCCCTGATAGGCTATCCGGAATCGCCAGAAACCGTATTTTAACGGTTCGTTTTCTTGCAATACCGAAGAGGGTTTTCGATGGCACATCGACGCTCGCCCGCCGAGGGCGCCGAGAATCAGGAGCGAGATCTGTTCCGTGCCCGCCTGGATGAAATGATCGATATGAGCCACCCGCTGGTACGCGTCAGTCAGGCGATGCCCTGGGAGACGTTGATTGACTCGGTGGGCGAGTCGTTGCCGTTGGTGCCGGCGGGCCCGGGTCACTGCTGTCCCACAGTTGAAGGGACATAAAGAAAAAGCCTGAACCACCCGGGTACAATGTTTTTGTCGAGAAAACCTTGTATTCCGGGAGGTCCAGGC
>MDTA01143582.1_pt1 | contig 13665 bp, 9 predicted proteins | sample 811151 | NCBI WGS metagenome assembly MDTA01 (sample SAMN05326648, study PRJNA326480) | marine metagenome | isolation source: seawater | place: Indian Ocean: South | collected 2010 | reverse complement strand
GGGGGTTGGGGTTGGGTTTTCAGGGTTTAGAGTCTAAACAGCCGCGAAGCGGCTCGTCGGCCACTCCCTATACATATCCTGCACGTTTTCGCCATCTCCGATCTTGCACAAAAAGTTGTGACTATTTTCTTGTGCGATGAGGGCACGTGATTTCCTTGAGTTATAAACGAACGATTTCGTCATTGACCCGCACGGGTCAGACCCGCGTTACATTTCCTGACCCAAAATCAGGAAATGAAACGTTTTCTGATTTTGGGTCGCGGGTGTTTTCCCCTATGGCGCCTAGTCAGGCCCAGTCAGGACGGCGGGCGCGGTGAGCGGCTTACTATTACACTTTTCGGCGCTAAAGATGGAGGGCATCATCATCGGAAGCCCACATCGACGTTGACGAGTTTTTTGTCGTATGAGACGACGTTGCACTTGAACAACGAGATAGAGACCGTCCAGAGCTCGAACCAGGAAATGACGGTCCAATTTATACGGCGAAATTCTTCGTACGAAGGTACGAAGGTATAAATTAAGCAGGCATTTCTTGAGTCGCAACCCTTCTCAACAGAGGCATTGACTCAAGAAATGCTTGTTTAATTGACGCTTGTTTAATTGACGCAGAGCAGGTGGTCGAAAGCGTGGCGAGGTTCGAGGGCCACGTGTTTATTTATTACTTCGTGTCATTTTTGTTTCCGTTGATTCGTGAACGTCGGTTCACAGTTACGTAATTGGGGATGAATGTTTACTCGATCGCACGGGATACGCGAGGGCATCTAACACTTATTACTAATAATGAACACACAATAGAATACCGGACTCGCATATTTCATCGGTCATCGGCCATGCCAACACTCCCGGGGACGACCCTCTCAAATCACTAAATTTCCTATCCCGCCCTCGGCAGCCCTCGCTTCTGCCCGAGCTGCGTGTTGGTTAGCTGCGAAAGTATTTGAGATGGCACGTATGCTTCGCTCGCCCGCAACCTGAACAACTGCTCTCAATGCGAAGGTTGCAGATGGCTTGTCGTGTGCTTTTGTTTCACGTCGTGCCATGTGTTTCGAAGCAACTCCAAATTAACACTTAAACGCATGTGTTTCATCCAGAGATCCGGGACATCCGCGTTGGCAACAATACCACGAACTTGACCGTTGTCAGGTGCACATTTCATGCGAATGCCCATCCCTGAAGTCGCTGATCTTGTCTGGCTGTGAATTTCCAGGATTTCGCGGTGAGCCAGCTGCTCTCGCGTGGAAGATTCGGTACTGAACTTATCTTTCGCTGCGCAAATCTTTGCTTTCATGGACTCCTATTTACAGGGTTCGTTTCCAAGAACAAAGGCCATTAGCTTGTCTTAGAGGCCGTGACGTGATTGATTTTAGAAATAATATTTTCAATGATCGTTTCCATGAGAAACGGCATGTAATGAGAAAAGTAAAGTCAAAAGACAGCTGGAAAAATAATCCCAATACCCTTAGCATATCTTTGGTGAGGGAGCTTAAAAATCTCCAAGTCAAGCCGGCATTCAAATTTAGCTGCAGTAGAAATACGACCGCATCGAAATGCTGAGAAGTGTGATCCGATCCACTTATTTTAAAGATGCCCAGGTGCAACATGAACGCAAGAACAAAGAGGGAAAACGTTTCCAGTGCCTGCTGCACGTCTGAAGCAAAGGGTTCATATGTAAGGTGAATGATAGTCGCTACCTGTGACATGGGGATAGTTGTCGAATGTTAGCAAGATCGATTGGATTGACATTCCCTCTCGATGCGTGTTCGATAATCAGTTCCGTGCATTTGATGGATTCTGGACAACAAACTGGTGGGGCCACAGTCACAAATGATTGATTAACCAAAATATTATGGGAGAATAGTTATCAACGCAAGTTCCCTTACCCTGAACGATGCAGAGAGATACATGAGCTGCCATCAGGGGTCGATCTTGCAATATGATCGTTACAATCTGAGCAAAAGGTTTGATGCTGATATTGACAAATTCATGGAGTAGAATGTTGAACGGTTGAGGAAGTGGACGCGCACCATAAGGGACAACTTTCGGGCCATCAACATAAAATCCCACCAATAATATACGGGATGGAAACCTTGAAATAAGTAGCCGAGCCTAATTTTCACTGATTGCCAATGCAAACGATCGTTATGACTTCGCATATGCCAAAATACGAGGCAGAGTGGAATGCATAGATATACAACAGAGAACACTCCGGCGCCTAGAAGCCAGGCACGGTGCAATTTAGTTTCAGCACTCAAGCTCAAGTCGGCAAGCAAATATGTGCCAGTATCATTGAAATTCCGCGTTCGTATGAGCTGGACAAGGTGTTTGATAATGATAATCCATGAAAAACGGAACATTATCAAAGCAAAACAAATGGTCATGTCATAGGCAGTGGCGGACATTTTAGAAACCCGATCCTCTGTTGGTCCAAGGACAGCATTCCCGTATTCATCTTCCCATCGCTCATCCATACGACTGAGAAGCGCATCTCTGCCACGACCGAGCGCAAAGAAATTTGGCGCAGTTTTCAACTCGTGGAGTGATTGCTGGAGCACCGAAGTGTCGTTACCCTTTCTTCGTTCAGAGGTGATATTTTCCTCGATCTCCGTTATCTTCTTGTAAAATTCACACCTCCTTTGCCAAATATCACGGGCAAGAAAGGTCGAGTAGCAAAAAAAGGATAAAAGAAGTATCATCCCAGGCAAGCTCATGTAATATGCGACATAGTGGTAGTGATTCCAGTGCAGTAAACAGTCCGTCTCAAACGAACGGATGGATGGAGTTGATAGTTTATCTGCAATTTGGAAGAGAAAATATTGCGCATCAGACCAATCTAAGTCAATGTTCTTGAGGATGGCCTGTCGTAATGGTCGAGCAGAAAGCGAATGATGAAGCGAATTCATGTGACAAAGAGATAACAAGGAAAGCTCTTGGGGAAAATATGCTGACATTCGACCACCATTATCTGAAAATGTGACAGGATTATCCTACACAGGCCTACAGTAAAATTGTGCCGACGAATAGCAATGCGGAAAACAGTCATTACAACTGCCCCTTGTACCGTAAACAATGTGGTCAAAATCAAAACACCCGTGACAGCTGTCGAACACTCATTACACTTCAGGCTTCGTCCATCCATAGACGGACTTGCATATCCACGCGAACAAACGGCGCAAATATTACCTTCATGACCGGTCGCACAATCACTGTGCATGCCTCCGAGGCATGCGCGGAAATTCAAGCATTTATAAATAAAAGTAATATTCCTGCTGGTCCTCCAATAACCAGATTTCACGATGATGTGTTCTGAGGAAAGACCGTTGCATATGCCACCATTCGGGCAAGGGTGGCATTCAAATGAATCTTCAGGATGACTCCGATAGGTGGACAACGATCTTTCATTAGGATCATACGGAGAAATGCAATGGCACGCGTCCTTTTCATAATTTGCAAGATAGCCAGGAAGACGTTCACCAGAAAATGTCGTCCATAACTCCTTTCGGTAGCCATTTTGTTTTGACGTATCCATGTCATTTGGACACGCCGTGCAGTCTTGAGGGCCAGGAAATTCCTTGTAGTGACCGTTAGTGCACGGGACGCACACACCATATGGATGAAGAACAGGTGAATAAATATCCGACATGGAGACAACCATATTGTACAGATTAGGGCTTGCAGATATACTTTTTGTAGAGTCACTGTACCCCGTGCTGACAGTGGAACCACGGCGATTGTCTTCTGTATAGCCAGGCATGCACTCACACTGGCCATTTTGATCGTTTTGCGAGTTCGGTTTGACATCTTTGCAAGCCAATAGTGTGAAAGGAAAGTGAGTCTTGCTGAGACCCATAGTTACAACATCAAATTGGAGCGAATACGATCTCCCGCGGTCCCCAAGAATTCTCAACTTTGTAAAAGTAGCCATTCCATTAGTCAAAGGAGCAATTTGACCACGAATACCCCGCGCACTCGGCATAACAGAAATCATTGCAAATGTGTTCAAATCATCGCATACGTTATCAGCAATGTCCAAGGCAAGCAACCGAATATTTGGGGTGATTATGAAGTCATTTTCAAATGTTGCAGGTGGCTCGTCCAAAAAGTCTAAGCGTTTTGGGATACCTGGAATTATGGTAATCTCAAGTTCGTCATTATTCAGTTCTTGATAGGATGCATCTTCGCACACTTGCAAGGGACAATAGCTTGAAAATCGAAATCTGTAATTGCCAACATATGGACGTTCAAGATGTAGACCATATGCACGTCCAAACCATGAGGGTTTCGTTTGAATTCCATAGAACGCGCATTTCGTATCATGATCAAAGTTGCTCGCTCGAGCCCCTAGGAGTGAACTTGAATCTTCACCGCTCTTTGTTAAGAAATCCTCTAAGGCGTTTGCGCGAGCTTTCTCTGAGTCGATGTCTGATGGGTAACAGAACTGAGGAATCGGGGTGTCATTCACGCCATCCTGACACCATGCAACAAATCCTTGCGTTGCCAACAATTGCGCTCGGCTCCGATTTGACAACATCGTCATATTTGCTGTGTAGGTCACCTCCTCGCCTGATGCAAAGTTTTTCCCATAAACAAGCTCGACGGTCACATTTCTTGTCTGCTCAGTTTCCTGATTTACACGAACCAATGTGCCTCCAGCATCGCGGATCACAACAAGAGTATGTCTGAGGGAAACCAGCATATCTGCCCGGTAAACTTGGCTGTCAACGCACAATCCATCTCCAGCACGTCGATAACACGTTGGGCAGCCACATGCATCCAAACTTGACATGGGACCCGTTGTGACTGTAATGAAGAAAGAGTAAGCAAGAAGCGACGGAGAGGTAATTGTGACAACGAAGTATCCTGATTTTGGCCTGACTAGCTGAAGGTCATCGATGATCCCTTCGCCGAGAGCAGTGCGACGAGTACTGACAAAAAAACGTGTAACAAAGTTGTCCTCAATCATCGATGGCGTTTTTCTAGCGGTTGAACAGAGAGAGTCGTGATCTTTTTTGGATTCCTCGTGCAAGTATCTGACTGATGTGATCAGTTCCCGGCGCACGCCTGTTCCGAGCTGGTCAATATCGAGCTGGCCAATCAAATTGTTTCCACCGTCCATTACAACAACAGCAAAGCTCTCTATCTGTAGTGAACGCTCCGAGGGATAGACAGTTCGCAACGTGTATATCTTATTGTTGAACAAAAGGTAGGATCGCACAAGGTGAAGAATATGAGGTTTTTCACTAATGTTATTTGAAAAAGAAGCTTGAATGCAAAAAAGGCCTTGTGTTGACCATCGTGTGCACATTTGGGACATTCAGTTTGTACGGACTTCCAATTTCGATCGCAAACGATGAAATATCACTATACAATCCATCTCCATCGAACGTGAGATTATAAAAGCCAATCAATGGATTCCTAATTTGAATCCTATCAAATATCACAGTCCCTTTCCCAGATTGCAAGATTTCAATATTATCACCGGAATTTTGCAAGAGTGCTGCGGTCCCATTAGTTCCCACTGGACTGTCAGTGATGTTTGCGAAAACCGGCATCGTGAGCAGATTAGAGGAGCCAACAAAGTTCAACCCTGCATCGTATACGCCGACGGTTATCGGTTTGATCTTAACCAGTGGTCCTGACGCATACGTAGCTTGAGGCGTTGAAATGATTTTCAGCCTTACTGCCTGCCCCTCGGTAACCTTTATGGTGAGTGTGACGAAACGAAGAGAGGGAGAAGAAAATACTATATCGTGTATCCCCTTTTGGGGCGATAGGAGTCGAATAGATGCAAAGTAGGCAATGTCTCGCTGAGTGTAGACAAAATCTGTTCCTCCTGTTCCTGGACCACCTGGATGTGCTCCAACCTTAGCTGTGTTGCATATAAGATGCACGGGGCGCGAATGGGTGTCGGTTTGTCCGACAGAGGATCCGCCTGCATCCAAAACTTGAACGATTATCGGAGAAGCAGAACTTGACAGTACTGATGTGTACATGCTCTGAAACGTGAAACTAAATTTCGGTGGAAGCGCGAGACCCAATTTCACGGCCACCCCTGGAAGTATTTCTACTCCAAAACTCACCCCGATTATTCCAGGCGAGTTAAAGGCCATGAGCAGTGGATTCAACGCCGTGGCCTGCTTAGGTGCCAAGAGAGCTAGGTTCGTGAATGAATACAATCCATCTAATGGATTTCCAGAAAATTCATCTGGCTGATCAGGCAAACATGTAGGAGAGTAGGTGGAACCAGCAGATGACTGAGAGCTTGAGTCTTGTGGATGAAGCAAGCACACTGCACTTCCAATTATGCTTTCGTGCTTCATGGTAATTTTCTGCTTGGGGCAGTATAAACCACCTACCTTGCATGCGACATCATGAGCTCCGCGTAGAATGTTTTCTCCGCTATCGAGCACATGAGCTCGTATTGGTGATAGGCTAACGACTTCGGAAACATTATACACGGCACATGTGCAAGTGTCATCAGAATTGCTTTGAACGACTGTGCTGGTGTCACAGATGCCGTTCAAATGGAACTTTGGACAGGGTGCAGAGATGCCAAGGTGATGTGCCCGGCCTGGATACACCGTAATTTGTACTGTTGCATCTTCCAGCATGGGATCTAATGGCATTGTAGTCAGCGAAATTTCAAAGATTCCATGCGGTGGTTTATATAAAGCGATATCATCGATGACCGCATAGTTGGAAATTCCCTTCATTTCATAGACAGTACTCAACGTGCCGGTAGTCGTGTTGAACGATCCATTCATTGTCACGAGAATCGTAGCGCGAGATTGCCTTGTGTTATCACCAGTGATGTGAGGGTAAAATCCATCAGTGGCCAACCCAGGAAGGGATATCGAGACATAGCGACGTTGGTGAGTTTCTGTTGTCACGTCATATTGTGATGAAATGTTAAATTCTTCAACATGGGTTTGATTAACCACGCGCCACAATGTTACGTTCCGGAACGATTCCAGTAATTTGCCTTGCGTTCGGTTAGTATCTCTTAGTAATGTGGTAGGATAAGTGAATGAAGTCCGCACAATAGTTGCATCGGCCCCAACTGGATTTCGTACCGTGACATGCGACGATTCTTTTACAGGTCCAAATATGACATCAACAGTTGATACATTGAAGTCGGGCAGCTTGCCTGAAAGATGATTCCCGCCAGAATCTACAGGCACGACGCGGATGGCGTCCAGAGGCACAAGGTGATCCATAGAAGCGAACTTCCGAAAACTTGATAAATTGACGTTCCCGAGAGAGAGTGAGTACTCGCCCATGTCTTTTAACGTGTCGGCTAGAACATGAGCATGCAACTTCGTTCGATCTCCTGCAATGACGTTTACAGTGATCGCTGCATCTAGCAAGGGGCGAAAGCCCGCATCGGAACTTTGAAATACTAGCTCTGGGGTCCTGAAAACAGTGACTTTCTGCTCGGTACATTTTATGACATGAGCTCCAATGATTGGTCGCACAATCAACATGTCAGAAAATTCAACAAAACCTTCTCTTTCTGTGTGTGCCATGATAGTGCCGGTCAAACTGGCTGTGACAGAATAACAAACTACTTCCCGACTCACGTCGGCATCCAAAAAGACGTCATACCGATCATTTACACCGAGCCGATTCCCGCCTCCGTCAAGAACTTCCAATCTAAATTTTCCAATCGGAACAAGAGGTGCAGATGACAATTCAACTGTGCCTACGAGATGCACAGCATGCCATCGATAGCCACGAGTGCCACGGTTCATGCGAATGCCTTGGACAGATGATACGAGTGCAGGAGAGCTGAATTCAAGTCCATACCATCCGACGGGTTTGCATCCTATACTGAATGAATAAGCAGGAAAACGCCATTCAGCAGCACCCGCGGCATCTGTTTGAGCAATGACTCCGTACACCTGAAGGCCTGGCTGTCCATGAGGCAAAACCGTTACAGTTCTGCGTTCTCGATCATTTTCGAGTTGATTATTACCGCCGTCGAAAACATTTAACGCGATCGTTGTAGTGACTACCTCCTCTGAAGAATCGCAGGCTATAACCACATCTGCATAATTAGAAATGTTCAGGTAGACTGCTTCTCCGGGGATAATTTCAAGCTTTGATACCGAAAGAGCATGAACATCCCCCAGTGGACCGCGCAATCGTGCATAGAACTGAAGACGATAAAAACCTTGGGATGGCGACCCAAAAGTTAAAGTACTGTCACTTCCTGGCTTTCTTGCCCCTGTGGGCTCTTGGTTGACTAATTTCAGATCATAGAACGTCGCAGTGCCGTTTATGGATTCTACCATTTCTGAACCATGGAGTCTTGCACCATTCACGCGTCTTTCAAGCATGTCAGCACCCAGAATCCCGTTGTATTTTGACTGACTAGTAGTGCTGACAACGTGTATTGCGTGTGTAGAACTATCCAGGTCACCAATTTGATTGCTGCCGGCGTCCAAAATATCCACAAATATTGGCCCGAGCATTACAGAAAGTGATGCCGATTTGATAATGCCATCTGGTGACCAACCTAACTTCTGATCGTTTGCAGATACGTATCCCGGGCGGACAAGTATTTGAGCAGGAGCCCCAGGAAATACAGTTATCACTTGTGTGGTTATTCCAGGCATGCTGATGCATGAATCCATGCCACGGGTGCAATCCCGAAGTGAAAAAATGAGATGATAGTCCCCTCGGGCAAGGGAATGAGAAAACCTTGGGGTCAGTGATAGGAAACCTCGATCAGTCACTCCCTCGAAGCCAGAATCAAATTCATATGTTTGGCCACGCCGAGGAGATGCGGAGGAATTAATCATTATTTTCACTGAGAAGCCTCGAGTTCCACCCTGGCCAACGTCGTTTTCCATGACGAATCCATCAAGATCAGCTATTTGCATCTGGAATGTACCGAGAGTCATGCTGTAGTCGTTTCGAACTGAACCGTGCATGTACACATCTGAAGTCTGCCGACTGATAACTTGAAGGTGATGAGGCCGTCCATATATTTTCAATGGCTGTTCTGCCATATGAAAATCTTTCGAATTCATTGAGAACGCAACTGTCACTTCCCTTGGATCGTCGTTTGGAAGCCACTCCATCGCTTGATAGAAATCAACGTTCCCATCCGTAGCTCCAAGGGGGTTACAACGCGTCTTCCCAGACACAACGTGTGTCCTGCATATCGGACAAATGATCTTTGTCGCAGTGACAAACACGGCCGGTTGATCTGAGCTTGCATTCTGATTGAACCGACATACTAGTAAGGCAGTGTTTATGAATGGCCCCCCAACGAGCGTAATACGGGAAGGGATCTGATTAGCATCTTCTCCAGTTATCATTACGGATGGAGGGGAAACACCATTTGCTGAAATCCTTGTCACGATTGGCACCGTGTAGAATCTGTATACCATTTTATCGTCTGTCCACAGAGAGATGTTGAAAAGCTCATCACGGGTGGCTACAGAGTGTTCATAAAAGACATTGAAAGAGAGCTGAACAATTGCAAAACCACTCGCCAAAGGACCTTGTTCTGTTCGATCTGAGATTTCTGCCGCCTGTGGTGCTGTGCAACGCACTTCGGTGCTGTTGACAACCATGGCAGGAGCCCAGCCTCCAATCGGAAATATGTCAACATCATCAATCGAAAATCCAAACCGACATGATGCAAAGCTACTTTTACCTTTGCTCCCTGTGTTGCCTGTTGGGAATCCAGAACCTGAAAAAGTGATCGCAGTACTAGCCCCAGAAGATGGACCGTATCTTGGCGATATTGATGTGATTTCTGCGGTAGAAAGTCTTGAATATGTGACTGTCGGTTCGGTAAAAGAAGCGGTAATAAGAGAAAATACGTCAGAGGCATACACCATTGCCCTGAGAGGCTCGGTTGACATGTATGATGCAATCCGACGGAAACATTGAGCAGTGCAGGAGACCGTGGTATCAGGACCACCAATTTCAAGTTTCACTACGCGAGAATTCGTTGTCGCAGATCCTCCTGTCAATGCGAATAAAAAACCACCACTCCATGTTCCATCCGGCATCACAGCCAATCGGTGAACATTGATTTCTTTTAGGCCCTCGCCGTCGCTTCCTGATAAAACAACCTCTCTCAAACAGCCCTGATCATCAAAGTCATCAAAATGTAAACTGAACATCCATATGCGTCCCGGTGAGGGATCACAACCATCGTCATGACATCTCACAGTTGCAGTTCCAGCGTAAGCATATTGGCCATGAGCGACAACCGATTTGAATGTTGAATGGTCCATTTTTCTTCGGTCAGGGATATCCCCGTCAAAATACATTTCATCACCATCAACTTTGTCAACAATCCTGCTAGCTTCTGCGCGGATTTTGAGTACAGAGGGGTAATAGTCCGCATCCGAATTAATAGTTCGGGATGATCCTACAAAAATAACGTAGTGAGCGTCATCAATTGAGGCAAATGTGGCGGCGTTGAATCTAAATGCATCACGACGAGTAGCGCACGTTCCGCATCGTCGCTCAAGGTAACCGGGTGAAATTGGGACATCTTTAATGGAAGTAAGGATCCCATTCCGAACTTCTAGTACCCCAACACGAGACTTAATATTGACATCTCTTGGCGTGGCTTTGTAAAGTAAGGTGCCCTCCTCATCATTTGTGGTCATCGCATCTAATATCCAGCCTTCATTGTGAGTGAAGAAGTCTATCGCCGATCTGTTGTGATTAGAAGCGAGGGATCCATTTCTTCCATCCCAGCGATATATCCTGAATATATATTCATATGGGTCGTCGGGATCGCTGTTAGATTGCGTGATCGATCCTTTGTTTCTCCACATATTCAATACAGTGTAAACAAATGATCTGTTGGAATCCAGCGAAATATCTCGATACCCTCCCTCATCCCGCCAACCGTGTGCTGTTTGGTACATGGAATTCCAGCCTGGGGTAGTCCGCCCACCTGGATGACTTTGTGTGCAGTTATTTGCTGTCGTCATGCCAGATCCGCACCAGTTGTCAATTGGAATCATTGGAAGGGGTTGAGAATGACTAGGTGGACGGGCTGGCCCGGACTCCCCCCAACCAGGTGCGTCAGTCTCAGTGTCTCCAACCGAGGAGATTTCAACCACGGCGTCTCTCCCGGAAGAATCATAAACACTCACAAATATTCTACCATTCCTTGCATTGTACGCTAAGTCTGCTACGTGACGATCCCCTTCAATTTCTCTGCGGGTGGTAAATCTATAGCCATACGTGCCATCACGTCGTTTTTGGAGGGAGATCCCAGGACGAACCTACGAAAACAAGGATTGTAACTGTCAAACGCGTCATGCAAATTGAAAAGGTAGGTATCTATAAAGGGAGACAAACACGAGTTTTAGATCCTACAAGCGAGCAATCGATGCCGGATCGACCGGGAATGCACAGACAAGTTCCGTCAAGCTGTTTCACAAGTTTTGGGAAAGAAGTGGCGTTAGATAACACGTGGGTCCTAAGGTGTCATGCACGATGAATTGATGTCACACCTGACAGATGCCATAACCCTTGCCCTCGTAGCAGTCGTTGGGACAGTGATAATACGTAAGACCAGCCCCTTGGCACGACACGAAACAGAAAACGAACGAAAGAACGGTCAGGCGCCTAGGCATCAGTTAAATGGTGAAAAGAAACTGGAGCTGAGTGGAAGTCAGGCCGTGTGCTCGCGTCTTCTATCAGTCGACCATTAGAATTCCCGCGTGATTGTGCAAGTAGAATACCGTCGATGCCCGAAGCAATCAATGTCTTCCAGTGTCCGGGTCCATGAGAGCCGTGAGAATGCGCATAAGACGAGAACGCTGCGTTCTTGCGTGAGCAGTTCAAAAAAAAAAGCGAGCAGTAGTCCAATACCTTCGCAACACTTACGAATAATGAAGCAAGCAAGTGCTTGTATAAAAACTCTTATTATAATAAAGACTAAGGGTTATCCATATGTCGTCGTCGTCGTCGTCGTCGTCGTCGTCGTATGTACGTACGAAATATATATGTGCTACGAGTAAGTAGTGACGAGATAATACCTCGAAACACGTACGAACTAGGGTACATATATCATAATACGCTACCTTCGTATTACATATGTAGGCATATCAGTGGCATATCTCAAGAAACATAAGACAGAGGTTTCTGAAGTGAATCAAAAATAGACCGTCGAGAAACCCGTATTAAAAATCCCGTAAACCCGTCCTTGCCTGGAAGGGATGACGGGAGTTTTGCGCAGAAAATCCCTGCATCCAGACTTCCCAATTTTAGTCAGAAACTCTGAGACCCGTCCTTCCGGCTGTTCGAGATGGGATTTCAGGTTGATCTGATAATTAAAGATGCCTTACCGTTCGAAGGTGAGAACAAACGACAAGTGGGCAGGGACCGCAAAGAGGGCTTGGCATTCATTCATACATACATTTCGAAGCAACGGCCCGAAGCATGTTATCGTCACAGGTGTTCGTTGGGCCATTTCCGCCCCTGCACGCGCAGCAGAAGCCCACGGGCCCCTTCGTTTCGCATCGTTATGACGCGGTGCCACAACTGAAATCAAAACTGTTCGGCCGGATGCCTGCTCAAGTGATGGCAGTATTATCATTATCAACCTCAACTAACCACACAGCTATGGAGAACACGCAAGAGATTTTTTGTCTGCGTAGGCGCACTGTTCTCACGAGTTTTTTCCGTCAAGGCTTGACCATTGCGATGCTGCAGCTCTCGTCCTGTCATGCCTCAGTTGAGAACGAAGAGACGATGAGTTGGTCGACTTATCAGGACACGAAACGGTTTTTTCGTGTGAAATATCCCCTAGGATGGGAACACGTGAACAAGCAAGGTGCTGCACTATTTTTGCGCGACCCGAAGGATTTTCGTGCGCAGATTGGCGTCACGGTGGCTCCAATTAAAATTGGCTCTCTTTCAGAATTTGGAAGCGTCCGTGAGGTTGGAGAGCGTTTGCTTAAGGCCGAGAGCATGAAGGAGAGCACGGTCCCAGGCGGTGTGCATATGCTGAGTGAAAGCGAACGCAACGGCGAAATCAGTGGAATCCAGTTTTATGACTACGAATACATAGTAACCACGACGCGTGGGAATAAACGAGTGTTGAGTTCAGTCACGGTGGAAAAAGGTATGCTATACATCCTGAATGTTCAGGCCGGCGAAAATGAAAACGGTCAAGCAATAGATGGTTTGAAGCCAAATCCATATGCGCAAAGCGTTTTTGGATTTGATGTCGGGCAAAATTGCGTGGAGTGAATGACCTGCCACCGGAATTCGCGCGTTTCACACCTTTGTATTCCCTCGCTCGAAGGAAGGTACGATGATATTCCGTATCCTCGTATTTTATTTGGGACTGAGTCAGTTCACTGCTGACAAGTCACATCTAGCACAACATTTCCTACCCGGTTTTTTTCAAGCAATAACGAAGCTTAGTCTATTTTATTACATACCTTCATATCTTCTAACGTACGTACGAACGAAGCTACAGTACCTTGCTTCGTACCTTCGTAATAAGCTTCCTTCGCGAACGATACTTTGTCGCGAAGTTTACCTCTCTACTAGTAGCTACAGTAGCTTATTAGCTAGAGCTAGTGCCTATCACTACGAACGGATATCCGTTTAAACGGATTTTCAAAACGGATCGTGTATGGTGACCAGTCGAAACATTTTGTAAAAATCGTCGTT
>MDTA01116109.1_pt1 | contig 13665 bp, 14 predicted proteins | sample 811151 | NCBI WGS metagenome assembly MDTA01 (sample SAMN05326648, study PRJNA326480) | marine metagenome | isolation source: seawater | place: Indian Ocean: South | collected 2010 | reverse complement strand
TGTGGGCCCACAGGGACTTGAACCCCGAACCTGCGGATTATGAGTCCGTTGCTCTAACCAATTGAGCTATGGGCCCTTAATAAGGTTTAAAAGTAGCTTATTTCTTATTTCTTATTAAATAATTTTTTTCTTATCTTAGTAGCAGAAATTTTTCCGACTTCCTTTGGGGGTACATGCTCAATAATACTGTACCCAACGCCTCTTCCATAATTAACTGATTCAATATCTGGAATAATTATAACTTTAACTCTTTTAGATAAGATTAAATCATTTAATTCTTGCTCTATATTTTTCTTTACCTCAACAGGATCATATGGATTACTATCATCTTTACTAACTTCTCGAATACAAATTAATACATTTTTATTATCTTTTAATCTTTGATCAATAAGCCAGCGATGGCCATCATGCCACGGTTGCCATCTTCCTATAAACATTGAGTATTGCATTTAAGCTCTCCTTAATATTCAACCTTCCTGTATCAATTGATAAATGTTTTGGATCAGTTGGTTTTTCATAATCTTTCGCAAAAAAATCTTCTCTACCTCTAATCTCTTCTGTATGCAAATAAACCTCTAAAAAAGGAAATTCATCTTTAAGTTCATCTCGGAGTAACTTGTATGGCGCAACAATTGAAACTACGCATATATAGTTCTTATTAGCTAAAAATCGCATAATAGATATAGCAGTAGATATATTTTTGATTCTACCCTCTTTTGAATAGTCTTTGTTTTGATTGATACTTCTCAAATCATCTCCATCCAAATTAATGATTTTAGCAGAAGGATTTTCATTTAAAATTTTATCTATAAAAGCTTTTGCAAGAGTAGTTTTACCACTGCCAGGCTGACCTGTTAACCATATGATCATTTATATAAATAATCTTTCTCTATTTTTATACAACTCCCAGGATGATGCAACAACAAAAATAAGTGCTAAAATAAGTAATATGCTTTCAAGTAAACTCCTTCCTACTTTATAAAAAGATAATGTTGCGTTATCAAGCAAAAAAACAGATGAAGTAAAATCTTTTTCATCTATTTTAGCAATTTCAAGCTGATCTGAAAGACTAATATACAGTTGAGCATATAATCTGATATCCCTTTCTAACCTATCACTCTTGAGAATAAGAGATGGGGAATTAAGCACTTTGTTATTCTCTCTAAAAGTTTGCATTTTTTTTTCTGCATGTTCTAAATCAGCTTTAACTGTCAATAAACGACCTTCTATAAAACTTCTTTTTTCCTTTCCTTTTATATTAGTTACTTGATTGGAATAATTAATAATTGACTTATATACTGATTCTGATATTTGCTTTGACAATAAGGGGTATTTACTGATTGATATTGTAATTTTATGTAAAGAGGTTTCTCTGCTTTCTAAATAAGAGATGCTTTCTAAAAAAACTTCTTTTGCAAAAAGAAATTTTTTATCCTCTTTAGATAAACTATTTGATAACTTAAAATGTCTATTCAAATTAAGAAGTGTCCCTAAAGGGTTAATCGAAAATATTCTATCATAATCTTGACTAAAATAAGTGTATAATATTTGCCTTTTACCTTCAATAACAAACTCTTGTTTAAGAATGTCTTCAACAAAACTTTCAGAATTAATGTAGTCTGATATAGAAAATCCTAACTGATTATCCCTTGCAGCACCTGTCAAATTCGTAATAAATCCTAATGAAGATGGAATTTGGTTCGATTTTTCATAGTTTGTATAAAATGAGATACTAGATGAATATGTTGGAGTTTGAGTAGCTTTATAAACAAAAAATAAAAGAATAAAAAATATAGCAAACTTATAATAACTTAGGATAATATATCTAGTGAAATAGATTATATTATTCAAATTAATACTGTCTCTTTCAATAATAGGTTTATTCCAATCTTCCATGCTAATTTAATCTGCTTGATTATCAACTATTAATAATATAGCGGCTATATTTGCCAATGTACTTGATAGGTCAGATATAAAAGATGTTAAATTAAATTCATCAGGATCTGGATCAACAGGAACAAACACAACGTCACCGGGATTTAATCTTTTGGCTCTACCTCTAAAAATACTAGCTTTATCAACTTTACCATTAGCTTTTGTAACATATACTCTCTTTTTCATACTGTTTGGCATATAGCCACCGGATTGAATTATAGCATCAGATAAAGTTAAGCCTCTTTTAAATGCTACTAGTCCAGGATTATAAACATTACCTTCAACCCTAACAACATTTTCAAATGGAGTGACACTAATTACAGAATTGGCCCCTATTTCAAAATCAAGGTTTGCATTGCTAACATTTATTTGTCTCGTAGATATATTTCCTAATTCATCAATTTGAGTGAATTCTTGAAAAACAACAATATTATTAATTGATGATAATTCTGTTATTCCTCCTGCCAAACTTAAAGCATCGCCTACATTTAATCCTTGCTTAAGAGGATAAGTCCCAGGCTTGGCTACTTCGCCTTCTATACGATAAGTAAAGCTGTTTCTATAATTAATATTTTCATAGATAAATATTTTATCATTTGGCATTAATAGAAATGTGTCTGATTGTGCATAATTCAATGCAATTTCACTGCTATAAAATTGATTTATATCTTGCCTCAAAACTATGATTTCATCTTCTCTAATAGTTTGCCTAAAGACTGGATCATCAAAACCTCCTGCAATATCTAATACTGATTTTAAGGTAGAATTTTTAGAAGGGTAATTTCCTGGTGACTTTACTCTACCAAAAATACTTACTTGCGAATCAACCTCAGGGATAGTTGGCACAGTGATTGAATCGCCATTATTTAAAATCATTGATTTTTCATTTTGATAGTTAACTATAGTACTACTTCTTGCATAATCATCAGATAATCTTTCTTTAGCTGGAATAACTTGGTTTAAAATTAGATTTGAGGAGGCATTGCTTGTGAAGCCAGAAGCATATTCAACTAAATCAGATATTGATTCGTTGGGAAGTAATTCATAATTATGAGGTCTGTTAACTTCTCCATCTATAAATAAACGATTTTTGATGTTAGGTACATGAATAACATCACCATCAATCAGTTTTATGTTTGAAAAAACATTCTTTCCAGACATAAAAAACGAATAAAAGTCTATTTTAGTAATTGTTTTATCATTTCGAATCAACTCTACTTCTCTCAACGAACCATTTTCATTTATCCCCCCCGATTGAACAATGGCTGAAAAAATATCAGAAAAAGGGTGTATCAAATGAATTCCTGGGTTTTCAATATGTCCAGAAAAGTAAACATTGATAGATTTCAGCTGCCCCAACTCTAACATTAGCTTTGTTGGATTATTTTCACTTTTGAGCGTAGAATAAATGCGCGATAACTCTTCTAGTAGTAATACTTCAGCTTCTCTTAAATTTTTATTAGAAAGATTTATGAATCCAATATTACTATAATAAATCATACCATCTTTATTTATAGTAAAACTTTCTCTTAAATTAGTTTCTCCCCATAAAGATAAAATTACTTCATCCCCAGGACCTAATTTAAAATCTGATGGCGTTGGAATATTATCAAAAAAGTTGATATCTCTTTTAAAATAATCATAGCCAAAGAATTGGCTACTTTCTGCTCCTTGAGAGCTTACTTCAAAAGAAATACTTTCACTCTCAATAGATTCAATTTCATTTATTGAATCTTCGTTAAAACTTGGTTCTTCAGACAGAACAGCTTTTCTTAATTCATCAAGTTGATTATTGTTTAGTTTTGTAAGGTCATTTTCTGAAAACTGAGCAAAAATATTACTTGAAAGAAAATATATAATTAATACATTTAAAACGTGTTTTTTTGTCATTGAGGTAATTTAGTTTTAAATAAATACTTTCCAAATATTTCTTTCCATTTTAATTAAATAAAAATGTAGATTCGTTTTATAATATCTTTAATAAGCACCATGAAAAATAATATTGAAAAACTCAGGTTGATTGGCAGAAATGATAAGATTTTTGTTAAAGATATAAATCACTATGAAAAAAAAATATTAGATATAGTAAGTAAATCAAAATTTCTCGTTCTTGGGGGTGCAGGGTCTATTGGTCAAGCTGTTACAAAAGAAATTTTTAAAAGAAATCCTAAAAAACTTCATGTTGTAGACATATCTGAAAATAATCTTGTTGAATTAGTTCGCGATATCAGAAGTTCTTTTGGATATATAAATGGAGAATTTAAAACCTTTGCTTTAGATATTGGATCAATTGAATATGATGCATTTTTTAATTCAGACGGTAAATATGACTATGTTCTAAATTTATCAGCACTAAAACATGTTAGAAGTGAAGAAGATGCTTTCACTCTCATGAGAATGATTGATGTAAATATATTTAATACTGATAAAACGCTTAAACAGTGTATTAAAAAAGGAGTCAAAAAATATTTTTGCGTATCAACTGATAAAGCTGCGAATCCAGTAAATATGATGGGTGCTTCAAAAAGAATTATGGAAATGTTTGTAAACAGAAAAAGTCAAAGTATAAACGTTTCAATGGCGCGTTTTGCAAATGTAGCTTTTTCAGATGGCTCACTTCTTCATAGCTTCAATCAAAGAATTGAGAAAAAACAACCTATTGTAGCTCCTGATGATGTTAAGCGTTACTTTATTATTGACGAAGAATCTGGAGAGTTATGTTTGATGTCTGCACTATTTGGAGAAAATTGTGATATTTTTTTTCCTAAGCCTAATGAAAACTTATCTCTAATAAAGTTTTCAGAAATCGCTAAAAAATACCTCAAAAATAAAAACTTAAAGCCAATAATGTGTAACAATGAAGATGAGGCACGAAATTTTTTAAGCACTACAACTAGTATCAATCACTGGCCTTGCCTGTTTACAAAAAGCACAACTACTGGAGAGAAAAATTATGAAGAATTTTTTACAGATAAAGAAAAGTTAGACATGACTACTTTTTCTTCAATTGGTATTATTAAAAATAAAAATTTCTTTAATGAAGATTTGTTGGACAAATTTGAAGGTAATATTAATAAGCTAAAGCAGCGGTCAACTTGGACAAAAATAGATATATTAAATAATTTTTTAAAAATTCTACCTGATTTTAATCATAAAGAAACAGGAACTTATTTAGATGAGAAAATGTAATATTGATACAATTAATTTTATTAGATCTATTTATAATACTAACGATAATGTATATCTTCACGAACCTCGTTTCATTGGTAATGAAAAAGAATACTTGATTGAAACCATTGATAGCACTTTTGTATCATCGGTTGGTCCATTTGTAGATAAATTTGAACTTGAAATGTCAAAATTAACTAATACTGCTAAAGCAGTAGCTGTTGCAAATGGTACATGCGCACTTAAAATATCTTTATTGTTAGCTGGAGTTAAATCTGAAGATGAAGTAATAACACAGGCTCTGACATTTGTTGCTACTGCCAATTCAATATCATACTTAGGAGCATCTCCAATTTTTATTGATGTAGATCTGGATACTATGGGTTTATCTCCAAAAGCATTAGAACAATTTTTAATCCAAAATGCTGAATTGAGAAATGACGGATCATATAATAAAAAAACTGGTAAAAAAATATCTGCATGCATGCCAATGCATACTTTTGGTTTTATGTGTCGTATTGATGAAATAGTTAGAATTTGTAATAAATGGAAAATATCTGTTGTTGAAGATGCAGCAGAAGCATTGGGCAGTAAATACAAAGGGGAATCCTCTGGTTCTTTTGGTTTATTAGGTGCATTTAGTTTAAATGGGAATAAAATAGTTACAAGTGGTGGTGGTGGTGCAATTACAACAAACGATATTAACCTAGGAAATGAAGCAAAACACTTAACTACGACTGCAAAAAAACCTCATAAATGGGAATACACTCATGATAGATTAGGTTATAATTTTAGATTGCCAAATATTAATTCAGCTTTAGCTTGTGCACAACTTGAGCAATTAGATTGTATGAAAAACTCCAAAGAGAAAATATTTAATCAGTACAAAAATTTCTTTAAAAATAGTGAAATTAATTTTGTTGACATTCCTAAAGATACTAATTGGAACTATTGGCTTATGAGCATTATGTTAGAAAATAAAAAAGATAGGGATATTTTTCTTAAAGAAACCAATCAAAAAGGTATTATGACACGACCTATATGGACATTGATGTATCGCTTACCAATGTACAAAGAAAATCAAAGAGATAATCAAAAAAATGCAGAATACCTTGAAGAAAGAATTGTAAACTTACCAAGCTCAGCAATATTATGAAAAATTTATATCTAATTGGTGGTGGTGGTCATTGTAAATCCTGCATTGATGTGATTGAACAAGAAAAAAAGTATCAAATAAAAGGAATCTTTGATTTACATAAAAATGTTGGTAAAGATATTTTAGGACACAGCATTATTGGGACTGATGATGATATAGTAAAGTACGAAAAAAAAGAAAATTATTTCCTTATAACAATCGGTCAAATTGGTGATCCTGGGAAAAGGTTGGATTATATCAATCTAAATTTGGCAACAATTATATCTCCTAGAGCGTATGTATCTAAACATAGCTTAATAGGCAAAGGAACGATTATTATGCATGATGTTATAATAAATGCAAATGCGAGAATAGGTAAAAATTGTATTATTAATTCAAAATCTTTAATAGAACATGATGTTGCGATTGGAGATAATTGTCATATTTCAACAAATGCTGTAATCAACGGATCTGTAAATATAGGTAGTAATTCTTTTATTGGAAGCAGTTCAGTAACAAAAAATAATATTTCTGTTCCTAAAAAATCATTCATTAAAGCAAATTCAACAGTTAAATAAATGAATACAATAATTATTGCAGAAGCTGGGGTTAATCATAATGGTAGTCTCGATTTAGCTAAAAAACTTGTTAATGTAGCAAGTGACGCAAATGCTGATTATGTAAAGTTTCAAACGTTTAAAGCAGACGATATTGCAACAAAGGATTCCAAAAAAAGTGAGTATCAAAAATCCAATACAAAAAATGATGAATCTCAGTATAGTATGCTGAAAAACCTCGAATTAAGTACCGAAGACCATTTAAAATTAATTGATTATTGTAAATTGAAAAATATTAAATTTTTATCATCGGCTTTTGACTTAAATAGTTTAGATTTTTTGATAAAATTAGATTGCGGTCTAATAAAAATTCCCAGTGGAGAAATCAATAACTTTCAATATTTAGAAAAAATTTCGTTTCAAAAAAATCCTGTTGTTCTTTCAACAGGTATTTCTACTCTTGATGATATTTAAGCTGCTATTAAAATTCTTACGTCAAACAAGCTTTCAATAAATGATATAACAATATTACATTGCAATACTGATTATCCTACTTCTATGGATGATGTAAATTTAAAGGCTATGCTTGATATAAAAAAACACTTTGGTACTGACGTAGGCTATAGCGATCATACACTTGGCATAGAAGTTCCTGTAGCTGCAGTTGCTTTAGGAGCTAAAATAATTGAAAAACATTTTACTATTGATCGATCTTTAGATGGTCCTGATCATGCATGCTCTTTAGAGCCAATAGAGCTAAAAAAAATGGTTAGTGCTATTAGAAATATTGAAATAGCATGCTCAGGAAGCGGTTTAAAGAAACCAACAACTTCTGAATTAAAAAATAAATTATTAGTTCGCAAGAGTATTTATTTAAAAAAAGATGTAAAAAAAGGAAGTAAGCTTACTAAAGATATAATCAAAGCATTGAGACCTGGGGATGGAATTTCTCCAATGGAAATTCCAAATTTAATTGGTAAATCCTTCAATAAAAATTTAAAAGCTTCAGCTAAAATATCATATGAAGACTTTGAATAAGAAAAAAATCAGTATTGGTGTTTTAACAAGCTCCAGAGCTGATTATGGAATATACAAGCCATTATTAAAGGAATTATCTAAAGATAAAATGATAGACCTTACTATCATTGCTTTTGGGATGCATCTTCATAAAAAATTTGGTAAGACTATTACGCAGATCAATGAAGATAATTTTGGGAATATTGACACAGTCAAAGGAATGCTAGATAAAGATACTCCTTTAGATATTGCAATTTCATATAGTCAATTAATAAGAAAATTTTCTAAATATTGGTCCGAAAATAGTTATGATTTTGTAATTGCTTTAGGTGATAGATTCGAAATGAGCGCAGCTGTTCAGTCAGGTATTCCCTTTGAAGTAAAATTTGTACATCTTCATGGAGGCGAAGTAACCTTAGGTTCTTTAGATAATATTTATCGACATCAAATAACTTTAGCATCAAAAATTCATTTTGTGGCAACTGAAAAGTATTTAAAAAAAGTAGCACAAATTATTGGTACCCGAAAAAATATTTATAATTATGGTGCATTAAGTTTAGACGGTATAAATGAAATGAAACTGCCTAAGTGGTTAACTGTTTGTAAACAGTTTGGCATTAAAAATGAGGATTATATTTTGGTTACTTTTCATCCAGAAACAGTTGGTTTAGATAAAAACAAGATTTTCTCAAAAATTGTTTTTGAAAGCCTTGCAAAGATTAGCGAAGAAACTAATATAGTAATTACATTGCCTAATGCTGATGCTTCAGGTGATTTATTCAGGAATGCTATGATAAAATTATCAAATTCATTACACCAAAAAATATTTTTGGTTGAAAACTTCGGTCGAGAAAATTATTTTGCAGCAATGAAAAATTCAACAATGATAATCGGAAATACTTCGAGCGGAATATTAGAAGCTGCATCATTTAAAAAATATGTTATTAATGTTGGTGATAGACAAAAAGGTAGATTAAAGAATAAAAACATCTTTGACGTTCCATTTTCTAAAGATAAGATTTTTAAGAAATATAAATCGGTACAAAGGCTAGGTGAATATTCTGGTAATAACATTTTTTCTAAAAAGAATACTGCACTAAAAATAATCAACACTATAAAAAATTATGTATCATAAAAAGCATATTGCTCCTTCAAATATTACTGCAAAAGAAAGTTTAGAAAGGATAAATAATTTAAATCTTGATAAAGTTTTATTTTTAATTGACGAACAAAAAAAGCTTGTAGGTAGCTTAACAGACGGTGATTTAAGAAGAGGTTTACTTTCTGATTTAACAATCAATGATTTGGCTTTAGAATTTGCACAAAAAAGACCGGCATTTATTAATGCGTCAAATATTTCTGTTAATTCTATAACGTCTTTACGAAAAGAGTTTGAAATCGTTCCAGTTCTGAATGATAATATGAATATAGTTGATATAATAAATTTTAGAATACAAAGTAGCTACTTACCTGTAGATGCTGTTGTAATGGCTGGTGGCTTGGGATCAAGGTTAAAACCATTAACAAATAATACTCCTAAACCACTTCTCAAAGTTGGAAATAAATCTTCTATTCAACATAATATCGATAGATTGTCAAAATTTGGCATCAAAAACTATTTCTTTTGCTTAAATCATATGAAGGAAAAAATAGAAGATCATCTAAATGAAATTTACATACAGGAACAAGACCTTGGCTTTAATTTAACCTATGTTCATGAAAAGTTTGCTATGGGTACAATCGGTGCTATATCTTTAATTAAAAACTTTAAGAATGATTATATATTGTTAACAAATTCTGATGTTATTACAAAATTAGATTATGAACAATTTTTTTTAGATTTTGAAAAAAAGAATGCAGATTTATCTATGATAACTATTCCTTATTCAGTCAATATTCCCTACGGTGTGACTTCAATTGAAACGAGTGATAACAGTATTGTATCTTTAGATGAAAAGCCTAATTATACTCATTATTGTAATGCTGGAATTTATTTGCTAAAAAGATCAATTATTTCTGAAATACCAAAGAATAAACACTTCAACGCAACAGATTTAGTCAAAGAGCTCATTAATAATAAATATAAAGTAATTTCATATCCAACGCGCGATTATTGGATGGATATTGGCTCAATTGAAGACTTTAATCAAGCTAATGAAGATATTAACAATTTGGATTTATGAAAAAATTAGTAATAATACCAGCAAGGGCTGGGTCAAAAAGGCTTCCTAATAAAAATTTAAAACTTTTAGATGGAAAACCTTTAATAATGCATTCAGTGGAAATAGCTAGAAAAATTTTTGATGATAATGAAATATGCGTAAGTACTGATTCATCTGAAATTAAAACAATTGTTGAAAAATCTGGCTTGGAAGTTCCTTTCTTAAGACCTGGAAATTTGGCTCAAGATAATTCATCAACCGAAGATGTATTAATACATGCATTGAACTGGTACAGACAAGATGGATATAACCCAGATATTATTATTTTACTTCAACCAACCTCTCCTTTTAGAAGGCTAAAAGATATTAATAATGCTATTAAAAAATTTTCTAACGAAATAGATATGGTGGTTTCAGTAAAAGAAACAAAAACTAATCTATATTTCAATCTTTACGAAGAGTGTAGTAATGGCTTTCTAAAAAAAAGTAAATTAAACAATACTCATCATCTTCAAGATTGCCCAAAAGTTTGGGAATTTAATGGATCAATTTATGTTATCAATGTATCCAAACTAAAGGAAAAGGGTTTTAGTAATTTCGATAAAATCATAAAATATATTATTGATAATCCTGTTTATTCAATAGATATTGATACAGAATATGATTGGCTGATAGCTAATGCCATCATTGATAAAAACAATGAAAACAGTTAGAATAATTCCAAGATTAGATATTAAGGGCCCTAACTTAGTGAAGGGTATTCACCTTGAAGGGTTAAGAGCTCTCGGAGACCCTGCAGTATTTGCTAAATACTATTACGAGAATGGAGCAGACGAAATCTTATTGATGGATGTTGTAGCAAGTCTTTATGAAAGAAATAGCTTACATGATTTGATCAAATATATTTCAAAAGATATATTTATACCTTTAAGCGTAGGAGGGGGATTAAGGACTATAGAAGATATTAATAATGTTCTAAGATCTGGTGCCGATAAAGTAGTTTTAAATACAGCGGCTATTAGAAATCCAGATTTTATTAAAAATGCTGTAAATAAATTTGGATCATCAACTATATCAATTGCTATTGAAGCTATAAAACAGGATGATGGAATCTATACAGCATTTACCGATAATGGTAGAGAATATACAGGGCTAAAAAGTTTAGAGTGGGCAAAAAAAATTCAAAAGCTCGGGGTTGGTGAAATTATTTTGACTTCGGTGGATAATGAGGGAACTGGAAATGGCTTTAACCATGATTTTATTAATGATATTATGAGCGATTCATCAGTGCCTATTGTTGTACATGGCGGAGCTGGCAGTAAAGAAGATATACTTGATATTATAAATAAAAGTAAGTGTGATGCAGTATGTAGTGCATCACTTTTTCACTATGAAGCAATAGAAAATTTTAAGAAAAATAAAATATATAACACTCAAAATGAAAATGAAGGAAATTTCGATTTTATTAATAGTAATAAAAGTTTTGAAAAAATCAATTCTATCAATATAGTAGAATTAAAAAAATATTTAATAAAAAATAACATTTCAATAAGACCTTAAAAAATGAAAAAAAATGTTAAAATAACAATAATAGATTATGATAATGGCAATCTTGAAAGTGTATATAGGGCATGCGATTATGTAGGAATGATTCCAGAAATTTCAAGTAGTAAATCCGGAATTAAAAATTCAGATGCTATTATTTTACCGGGTGTTGGAGCATTTGGGGATGCAATGAAATCGCTCAAAGATAGAGATTTAATTGATCCAATACATAATTTTATTAAAACTGGGAAAATTGTAGTTGGCATATGTTTAGGCATGCAATTATTTTTAAATGAAAGTGAAGAATCTCGCGATGAAAATGGTTTAGGGTTGGTTGAAGGAGAATGCATTCATTTTTCCAATTTTTTACAAAACAAAGATTATAAAGTTCCGCAAATCCAATGGAATACTATTTATCAAAAAAATAAAACGGGCTTCAAAGAAACAAGTCCATTAAGTTCAATTAAACAAAACGAGTATATGTTCTTTGTGCATTCTTTTTTTGTAAAAATGAGAAATAAAAATGATATATTATCACTATCAAAGTATGGTGATATTGAATACTGTTCAGCTCTACAAAAAAATAACATCATAGGTATGCAGTTTCATCCAGAAAAAAGTGGCTCCAAGGGTTTAGAAATTTATGACAACATTAAAAGTATAATTTTAAAAAACTAAAGAGGATTTATGGTAGAGAAAAAAAATGTATTAGAAATGTACAATCTTCCAAAAGAGGTAAAATATTGTAAAAAATGTACAATTTCAAATCAGAGACCAAGAATTAAATTTGATGATGATGGGGTATGCTCTGCATGCAACTTTGCAGAATATAAAAAGAAAAAATTTGATTGGAATCAAAGAGAAAGAGAACTGGAATCTCTTTTGGATAAACATAGAAGTAATAATGGAGACTACGATGTAATAGTTCCTTCTAGTGGAGGTAAAGATAGTGCATATATAGCTCATGAACTAAAATATAAATATGGGATGAATCCTTTGACAGTTACATGGTCACCACATCTTTATACTGAAATAGGATGGAAAAACTTTCAAGGAATGATTCATCAAGGTAATTTAGCTAATATTCTCGGTACTCCTTGCGGAGAAACTCATAGAAAGCTCACAAAATTATCGTTTGAAATATTAGGAGACCCATTCCAACCATTTATATATGGACAGACTAATTTTCCGCTACAGATAGCTGCAAAGTATAAAATTCCATTAATTATGTATGGCGAAAATGGAGAGGTTGAATATGGTGGAGATATGAAAAATGCATTTACTACAACAAGAGATTATAAAGCTGATCATAAAAAACACTATTTCTCAGGTCTTGGACCAGAAGATCTAGTTAAATATGGGGTTTCATCAGAAGATATTAAACCATATATGGCGCCAGATAATGATGATTTGGATAAAATCAACTGTGAAATTCATTTTTATGGATATTATAAAAAATGGGTCCCGCAAGAATTTTATTATTATTGTGTGCAAAATACTGGGTTCAAAGCGAATCCTGTTCGCTCAGAAGGTACATACTCAAAATACGCATCTCTAGATGACCAACTAGATGGGTTCCATTACTATCTAGCATATATAAAGTTTGGTTTGGGTAGAGCCACCTCGGATAGCGCACATGAAATTAGAGATGGACATTTAACAAGAGAAGAAGGTATTCAACTTGTTAAAAGATTTGATGGAGAATTTCCTAAAAAATATTTCGAGGTATTTTTAAAATATTGTGATATCAGTGAAGATAAATTTTGGGAAATAATAGATTCTTGGAGGTCATCCCACCTTTGGGAGAAAAATTCTTCGAGTGAATGGCAATTGAAATTCCCAATTTTTAAACACTTAAATGAATAGAAAAAAAATATTAATTGTAGGGTTTGGAGCTATGGGTTGTAGGCATGCCCAGTCATTTCTTAACAAAAAAAAGAATTATGAAGTTCATATTCTTGAGGTTTCTAATGAAAATATCAAAAAAAATTTAGAAAGAATTAATGCAGAAAAACTTGATTTTATATGGCACAAAAATATTAATGATATTCCTTTGTTAGATGTTGCAATTGTAGCTACATCCTCACAACCGAGGTTTGAAATTGTTAAAAAACTCATAACAATGGGCTATAAAAAGTTCTTATTA
>MDTA01082476.1_pt1 | contig 13667 bp, 15 predicted proteins | sample 811151 | NCBI WGS metagenome assembly MDTA01 (sample SAMN05326648, study PRJNA326480) | marine metagenome | isolation source: seawater | place: Indian Ocean: South | collected 2010 | reverse complement strand
AGAAGATTTTAAAATATTTAATACTAGTGGAAAATTTGGTCAATTCACATTCGTTGATAGAGAAAATGACATAGTTGTTACAAAAATTACAAAATATAGCCAGCAAGATTCTGGCGACATTCAAAAATGGGGGATTATGAAGTATTTAAGATGGGCTGGTGTTGAAAATGCAATCAAATTAGGCAGAATCTTAATCGAAAATGGAGCTGTTGAATCAGGTTCTGATGTAATTACACCGTTTACCGACGAGGAAGGTGAATCAAAAGAGTTTAATGTACGATATGGAGACTTTATTAGCGCAATAGAAAACTTGAGTTGTAATTGTTACCCTCTCGAGAAATTCAATTAAGATCTATTAATCTTTTTTAGAAAAGCATTTTTATCTTTTGCCCATTCTTCAAAATAGTAACCATCATTACCTTGTTTATTTAAATACCTTATAAAGTATCTTCCATTTTCATCTTGGTAGCCCTCATGGAATGGTTTTCCAGTATCCTGATTTAGTCTTTTGTATCTTTCATCCATTATCTAAGTCCATACAAAGAGAATCATAGGTATCGATGCTAAAACAATTAGAACATCCATAGGTAATCCCATTCGCCAATAATCAGTGAATTTGTAATTACCTGGTCCCATAACAACTGTATTACATTGATGTCCTATTGGAGTTAAAAATGCACAGCTTGCTCCAACTGCAACCACCATTAAGAATGGCTCAATTGCATATCCAAGCTCAACAGCTATGCCAGTAGATATTGGTGCCATTATGACCGCGGTTGCTGCATTATTAATTATGTCCGTAGTAGCCATAGTTACTATCAAGATAATTAAAAGTATCCAAAATAAACTTAGATCTGAGGCATATGTTGAAATTGAAGTCGCAATTAAGGTACTAACACCAGTAGTTTGAAGGGCAGTACCTATTGGTATCATTGCAGCAAGCATAACTATAATAGGCCAATCAATTTTTCTATAAAAATTACTATCAATTATTTTTATTCTTACAAAAGCCAGTACACAAAATAAAAATGCAGGAGCAGCACTTAAATAGTTAAATGACACTAAGAAAATTGAAAGCATAAAAAAGACTAATCCCTTCAACAATCTACTTCTACTTGGAATTGTTTGGAGCTCTCTCTGCCTAAGTGGCATTAACCCCAAGTGTTTTATTTTATTTGAAACATCCTCTTCAGCTAAATCCCTTACACCTAAGAGTAAAACATCACCAGCTCTAAAAGTTTCTCTTGTTAATCTGGTTCTATATTTTGATCCTTTTCTCCAAAGGCCTAAAAGATTTAATTCCTCAAAAGCTAATTTTAAGAAAAATTCATATTTTCTTCCTATAAGTCTTGAACCTGGCGTAATCATTACTTCTATTTCTTCAAGATCATCTTCATCAAATGAATGAAGTTCTTTTGGAATTGAAAAATCAAAAATATCGAGAATGTTACCAATATCATCAGGAGGAGTTTTGATAACTAAGATTTGTCCTGCCTTAATTCTCATATTATTTTGAACTTTTTTAACAGAACCGCTATCAGAGACTATTCCTAAAATCTCAGTATCGTCTCCAGCTTGTTTTTTAAATGCATATAATGTCATCCCAATTGATGAGCTATTATCATTTACAAGAACTTCAAATAAATATCCTTTAAGATTAATTAAATTTTCATTTGAAGGTATCTCTTTTCTTAAGAAAATTAGTTTGTTTCCAATAAATGCAATAAATAAAATACAAATAATAGTTATGACAACACCAACATATGAGAAATCAAAAAAATTAAATCCGGTACTAGAAATAGATGCTTTATATTCGGAAATAATAATATTTGGTGGGGTACCAATTGCGGTATTCATTCCACCTAAAATACATGCAAAAGCCAAAGGCATTAAATATTTCGACGGATGCCATTCCATTTTTTGACAAATATTTAAGGTAATAGGCAGCAAAATTGCTAATGCACCAATATTATTTATAAATGAGGATAATACCGCTGCAATTAGAAGCAACGAAATCATAAATTGTATTTCTGTAAATTCCCTACCGCCGATTAACTTTCCAACAAGACCAGCTATACCAGAATTACTCAAACCTTGGCTGATTATCAAAACAAGTGCTACTGTAACTACTGCTGGATGAGCAAATCCTAAGAATGCTTCATTGGCAGGAATAATTTCCAGAACAACTAAAACAAATAAAGCACCAACTGCTAATGCGTCATATCTAAATTTACCCCAAATAAATAAACCAAGAAGGGTTACAAGAGTGAGAGATAAAATATATTGATCGCTCATTAAGCACCAATTATTTTGGCATTGATTCTACATATAAAGAGGTAGAAGGGTATGCAAACTCTGAACCATTTTCTTTGACAATTTTCATAATATTAAATATGAGATTTTCTTTAACTTCATTGAATGCAGCGAATCCCATTGGATCAGCATACGCCACTATCATTACATCAATGGAACTCCCTCCGAGTTCAACGACTCTTACTACAGGATCCAAATCATCATCAGTGACGAAATCATTAGATTTAATAATATAGTCTTTAATTTTATTTCTGATTGATTCAAGCTGTTCAACAGTAGTTGAGTAAACAAGATTAATTTTCCAATTAATTCTCCTATTAATCATTTCTCCATGATTAATTACTTTTACATCAGAAAGATCTTTATTTGGAATAACCATGGGAGCAGTATCAAATGTTCTTATAACTGTTGATCTAAATCCAATACTTTCTACAATTCCGTGTAATTGGCCACTAACTTCAATTCTATCTCCAGGTTGAAATCTATGCTCTCCAATAATGAGTATTCCCGATATTAAATTCTTAAAGAAATCTTGTGCCCCCAAAGCAACTGCAACTGAGAAAAGACCAAGTCCTGCTACTAGCGGCCCTATTTGGATACCAAAAATATCCAAAATAATAGCTATACCAATCACCCATACAATAAACTTTGAAGCTCTTTCAAGCCACATCTGCATTGAAGCAGTAAGCCAGGAACTTGTTGACAAAGCTTCAAATATTGGTTTTACAGCATTAGCAAGCGCACTAAAAATTGTAAAAATTACAAAAGCTTTAACAATATTCGTTGCAATATCACCGATTAAGCCTGAGAGAGGAAGAATCAATGTGCAGATATACAAAGCAATAGTTACAGGAACTAAGCCAATAGGCTTCCTTAAAGCATTGAGAATTTCATCGTCTATTTTAGATTCTGTACTATCAGCTAACTTTCCTAACGCATTAAGGATTACAGATATAATAAAACCCCTAAATAAAAAAGCTGCCAAAATTACCAGTAAAGAAGAAATAATTGAACCAAGATCAATTCCAAGAAATCCTGTTGACCACACATCTGATAATAAATTTAAAAAATCTTGCATAATAAATTCTCTATTTAAGGTATTTTAAGGTTATTTTGAGTATTAAATCAAAAAGAATAGTTTATTTAGCAAACCTATCTTTTATAAAATAAGGTAAATAAATCAAATAAAATACTGCTATTGCCAATGGAGTTGTAACAATGAGGTGATATGGAGGATCAGGGAATACATCCATAAGAGAAGCTCCCTCAGGTTTGGCAATTAGATACCAGAAATTAGCTGGTTCGCCAAGAATTAAATTTATTACGTAGACTATCGGTAAAAGCACTAGTGCCGTAATTAAAGAGACTTGAACAATGTCTTTGGCGTATGGCCTGTTACCAAGAGTAACAGTTGCATACATTATCCCAACCACAATCATGCCATGACCAATCATAAAGAATATGTAATCTAAGTCATGATGACTAATATCAGGAGTTAAAATCGCCATTGTTGCTCCACCAAGACCCCAGAAGAAAGCACATGTATAAAGTAAACGCGGACCTCCAAGTAAAAACCAAACTAAAAATATTTCTGACAAATCACACATATGAAGTGGAATTGTCTCTCTCCAATCATATGGTTCAGCCAATAAATACAAGTCTTTATATGGTGAAATTACTACATGGGCAGCAATGATCCCGGCAACAATTTTTCTCATTAAAGAAATTTGTTCATCAGATTTATTTTTATAAAATTTTGGCAAGAAAATTGATACGAGAACAATTGATAAAATTGTTAAAACGTGGACAGTTCCAAATATCTCAAATGGTGTACCAAACATAAAACTAACCTATTAATATATGAATTGTGATTATATTATTATTTAAGAATTGTTGAAACTATCCAATAAAATCTGTTCAGTCAAAATTGCAGGTAATATCTTCGACTCTTTCATTCCAGGTTTCCAAAAAATATACAATGGGACGCCATTTCTATTATAAAACTCAAGAGTTTTCAAAATTTTGTCATTTTTATTTGTCCAATCAGCAACAATATATTCAATATTATTTTCGTAAATATATTCTTTTATGTTCGGTCTAGATAATGCAATTTTGTCATTTGTTTGACAGGTAATACACCAAGCAGCAGTAAAATTTATCAAATAAGCCTGATTTTTGTTCTGATATTCGTTCTCTATATTTTCATTCCACTCAACATAATTAAAACTCTCAAGTTTCAAAGCGTTTGGACTTTGAATTTCTTTAGAAGGAATATCTCTAAATTGGAAAAAAATTATAAAGACCGCAAAAACAAAGATTATCGTGCTGTAATTAGGCTTGTTAATCTTTGAGGCGATCCAAATTAGCAATGAAATTAGCAAAATTGTTATTAATAAAAATATTACCTCGTTTGAAGAAGTTTGGAAGCTAAATACCCATATAAGCCAAATTGATGTAGCAAACATAGGGAATGCAAAAAATTCCTTTAGCGTTACCATCCAACTGCCCGGTTTTGGAAGATAATTTACCAAACTAGGTGAGGCTGACAAAATAAAATAAGGGAACGCAAAACCAAGACCAAGAGCAGAAAAGACTGGTAATGTTACTCCAGAAGGTTGAATTAATGCATAACCAAGCGCAGCTCCCATGAAAGGTGCTGTACAGGGCGATGCCACAATTACTGCTAAAATACCTGTAGAAAAAGATCCAATTAATTTATCGCTGGAACCTACGCCTCCGAGCCGAGTAAGAGAGGAGCCGATATTTATATCACTTAGAAGCACCAAGCCAATGACAAACATTAATAAACTTAATAATCCAACTACTACAGGCGACTGTAATTGAAATCCCCAACCTAAAAATAAGCCAGCTTGCTTGAGAAGAATCATAGCAAGACCAATCATAATAAATGAAAGCATAACTCCTGAACAAAACGATAGGGCATGAGCTCTAATTTTTGTTGGAGATTGATTGCTCATTGAAATAAAACTTAACACCTTTAAAGAAATTATTGGAAAAACACATGGCATTAAATTAAGAATTAATCCACCTACAAATGCGAAAATTATCGCTTGTAAGAATGAAATATTTAGAGAGTTTTGTTGTGCGCCATCAATTTCAGCATTTATTTTAAAACTTTCATTATTATTGATAGATATTACGCCAGAGAGATTATTGAAGGATTCCAGATCATCAATTTTTTTTATTCTCAAAAGGTAGTTGTTTTCTTCTTTAACAAGAATCTGATCAGACGCATGTTCAACAATATCTTGATCATCAACAAAAAATATCGCAGAAGTCACATTAAATGGGGAAGAAAACCTTATTTCAATAAAATCTTTTACTAATGATGCCTTAACCGGTAGTGTTTGAGCTGGAACTTTTAGGAACCAATCATAAAGTGAATTATCTGTTTCAATATCTTGAAGATTTGTTTTTATAAATGCTTTTTCCGGAACACAAATATCATCACAAATTAAAAAATCTATGCTCGCCTCTATGAATGAGTTTTTATTATTTGAATTAATAATTTCAAACGGAAAAATGACAAAATTCTTGTAACCATAAGTCATTAGAGGCTCATAAGGGATTAAGCTTGGAGTTGGCCAATAAATCTCACTTATAGAAACATTATCATTATGTGACCAATTAACTTTTATAGGACCGCCTGAGTCACCAGGATTTTTCCAATAGGTATGCCAATTCTTTTGCATATCCATTCGAATCCCAATTAGACTTATATTCTGATTTCCTTTGACATCTTCATACTTAACCAACGATACGTTTGCATGACCGGTATCTACAGTGACAGCATTAATAGCAAGGCAAAAAAATAATAAAAAGGAGATTTTCAGAAATTTCATTAATTGCAATTTTATCCTATAAAACATATGGGGTGCATTATGCACCCCATTTCACAATATGTGGATTACTTATTTGAGATTCTTTTTGGTGATTTAATCTCAATCATTCTTGGTTTTTTCTCATCAGGAATTATTTTTTCAAGATTTACTGTAAGTAAACCATTTATGAGCTCAGCACCTTGAACAACAACATCTTCTGAAAGAGTGAACTGTTGTTTAAAAGCTCTTTGAGCAATTCCTTGATAGACAACTTTATTTTCTCCATTAATTACTTCAGTTGATGGGCCATCGTAACTGATCGACAAAACACCATCAGCAAGCTCGATTTGAATATCTTCTTTTGACAAACCTGCCACGGCAATCTCGATAGCAAATAAATTACCATCTTTACTAATATTATATGGAGGATAGCTTGATGAACGCTCATTTGATTCTGAGAGTCTCTGCAACCTATCGAATAATGGTTCAAAACCCAAAACACGAGTTGTGAAAAATGGATCTGTAAAATTAAGTATCATAATAGTCCTCCTTAAAGCGACTAAATAAATGTGTATCTGTTAAGACTACACTTGTTAAGCGGAAATCCGTTATGGCATTTCCATCAAAATATACATAAGGATATTTTAATGAAATTCAAGCTTTATTTTTTGATGTATTTAAAATATGCTTTTATCAGAACTTTAATCTTTATAACTTGTCAAAATATTATGAATAAAATTTTTAAAACTATAGGTATTGTTTTTTTTACATTTAATTTAAGTGCTCTTGATGACCTTACTGCCATCGAACAGGGCCAAACATGGGAGCTAATAAAAAAAAGCAATAAGCTATCTCTTCATAATTCAAAAGTTTTGTATTTTTTTTCAACAGATGCTTTCAGCACATATCAAGCTCGTAGATTTAACGACTGGAATAACTTTTCTATTACTGACTCAAGAAATTTAGTAAGGCTAAATAAAGGTGACAGGATAAAAATAATGAAATCTAAACACCAAGAGAAGATCTATGAAGTTGAACTTCTGGATGGATTCGAAAAGAATAGAAAATATTTTGTTATCAAAGAGGATCTTATTTCAGACTTTGCTTTAATGGAGAAAACTAATGAAACGTAAAATTTTATTTTTGTCTATGTCTATGTTTTTGATATCTTGTTCAAATATGTCTCTTGCTCCTGAGGTCGTTAGAAAGTCTGATGCTCAAAAACAACAGTATGTTGTTATAGGAACTATCGTTGATTTGACAGATGTTGTGATTGAAGGTGACAGAGAAACTGGAGCTGCTGCTGGAGCTTTAATTGGTGGAGCTGCTGGAAAAAGTACTACTGATTCTGAACCTGAATCAAACATTGCCTCAGTTATAGGTGGCTTAGTTGGCTCAGCAGTCGGTGCTGAAATTGCGTCAAACTTAACTAAGAAAGAAGGGATCGAGATTCTTATTGAAACTAACGGAGGACGAATGGTTTCAATAATACAAGAAGTTGGTAAATATAATTTCAGAGTTGATCAAAAAGTCAGAATTATAAAAAGGAATGGCAAATCAAGAGTAGTACCTTTTGATTAATGAATGAAGAAAAATCATTAATTTATAATAAAGCACTGGATATTCTATCCAGACGAGAACACTCGAAAAATGAACTAGTTCAGAAATTAAAAAATAAATATAAAAATATCGACATTGTTGATGAAGTTGTTTCAAAACTTATAAAAAATAATTTGTTGAATAACATTAGATTTGCTGAGGCTTATGTGTCTGCTAGAAAGAGAAAGGGGTTTGGACCAAAAAAAATATCCTATGAATTGATTGCAAAAGGACTGTTAGATAAAGAAATTGAGGGAGTTTTAAATGATATTGGTGGTTGGAATCAAGCAGCCTTAAAAGTCTTTAAAAAAAAATTTCCAGAGGGTAAATCAGATGACATAAAAATAACTCTGAAACAGAAAAATTTCTTGGCAAATAGAGGGTTTGGTTTTCAAGAAATTGAATCAGTTTTTGGTAATGACATGTTATGATTCTTTGCTATGTCTTATGAAGTTTTAGCAAGAAAATATAGACCCACAAACTTCGATCAAGTTATTGGACAAGATCAAGTAGTTCAAGCTATTTCTAATGGCATAAATCAAAAAAGACTTCATCAAGCATATATTTTCTCTGGAACACGAGGTATTGGAAAAACAACATTAGCGAGAATTTTAGCTAAGTGTTTAAACTGCATTGAAACAGATTCTCCAACTTCAAATCCTTGCAATGAATGTGCAAATTGTTCTGAAATAAGGATAGGTAGAAGTGTAGATTTTTTAGAAATAGATGCAGCCTCAAATACACAAGTTGAGAAAATGCGAGACTTAATAGAAACAGTTGAATACAAGCCCGCAAAAGGAAGATATAAGGTGTACTTAATAGACGAGGTACATATGCTTTCGACAGCAAGCTTCAATGCATTGCTGAAAACACTCGAAGAACCTCCATCTCATGTAGTTTTTATTTTTGCAACGACCAATCCTGAAAAAATTCCTAAAACAGTTCAATCAAGATGTCTCCAGCTTAATTTAAAAACAGTTAGTGAGAATCTTTTAGTAGATCATATTAAAAATATTTTAAAAAAAGAAAAAATTAAATTTGATGATACCAGTCTGTCATTAATAGCAAATTCTGCAAAAGGATCAGTGAGAGATGGTTTGACACTGTTAGATCAAGCAATTGCTCATGGCGATGGACAGTTAAACAATGAACATGTTAAAGAGTTGCTTGGAACTATAGATGATTCTTTAATATTTGCTTTGTTAGAGAGTCTTATTGATGGGAATGGTAGCACAACATTTGATACGCTCTCTCAAATTGAAGAACTATCTCCTGCATACGATTTAATACTAAGAGACATTATTTCCATTCTTCATAAAGTCTCTCTTCAGCAAGTCTTAGGCAACTCTGAATCTGAAAATATACAAAATTTAGCAAAAAAAATCGATCAAGAGTTCTGTCAACTATTATATGAAATTGCAATGAATGCTTATGCAAAATTTAGTGTTCATCCAGATCCAAAAGAAGCTCTTGAAATATGCTTATTAAGAATGCTTACTTTCAATCCACTTCATAAACTTAGCGATGTCTCTGAAGAAAAAAAGAATCTAACTGAAAAAAAAAATTTAAAAACTGAAAAAAAAATTTCTGAAGATACAAAAACTGTTAGTAATACAGATAATGACAATGTTAACGAAAAACGAAGCAACAGCGAATTAAGGAATAATTCAGACTGGATAAATTTATTTAAATCAATTGAGATTAGTCCATTTGCAAGAAATTACTTTGGAAATATGGCATTTATTTCACATAAAAATAATGAAATATTATTGAATGTAGATAAGTCAGTTGGAAAAGTACCTGAAAACATAGAAATTGAATTCGTTAATGCACTTAAATCAATTCTCAGTGAAAATATAAAAATAAAATATGAGACGGGATCGGTTATTGATTCTCCAATTGAGATACAATCAAAGATTGAAAAAGAGAATCAAGATACAGCTCAATTAGATATAAAAAATAATGAATCGATTCAAAAATTTGTTAAAAAGTTTGAAGGTTCAATAAAGAAAGACAGCATCAAGCCGGTAAGCTAAATGAATAAAGACTTAGTTTCAGAATTAATAAATGCTTTAACAATACTCCCTGGTGTTGGCAAGAAATCCGCTCAAAGAATGGCATTATATTTACTTGATAGAAATAAAGACGGAGCAAGCATTCTTGCAAGTACAATGAAAGATGCAGTTGAGAATATACAAAGATGTATTTCATGTAGAATGCTGACTTCAAATAATCTTTGCAAAATATGCAATGATTCATCAAGAGATATAAAAAAAATATGTGTAGTTGAGAGTCCATCTGATGTTTTGGCAATTGAATCGACAGGTGGGTTTAGGGGAAAATATTTTGTTCTCTTAGGTCGATTATCACCAATTGATGGAATTGGTCCGGAAGAATTAGGTATTAATGATTTACTTAGTACAATCAAGAATGATGAAATAAATGAAATTATTCTTGCAACAAGCAGCACTGTTGAAGGAGATGCTACAGCAGTTTATATTACAGACCATGTAAAAACAGCAAAAGTTTCTCGCATATCTTATGGAATTCCAATTGGAGGCGAGTTAGAGTACGTAGACGGAACAACAATTGCAAGAGCTATTGAGGGCAGGATAGAGATTAATGTCGATTAAGTCAGATAAATGGATAAAACATATGTCTACTGAAGAAGAAATGATACAACCTTTTTCAGAGAATCAAATACGTTTAGATGAAGATGGAAATAAACTTATTTCCTATGGTGTTTCTAGCTATGGTTATGATGTCAGATGCTCAAATGAGTTTAAAGTTTTCACAAACATACACTCAGCAATAGTCGATCCCAAATCATTTGATGAAAAAAGTTTTGTAGATATTAATTCTGATGTTTGTGTTATTCCTCCAAATTCATTTGCCTTAGCTAGAACTATTGAATATTTTAAAATTCCCAGAAATGTATTAACTGTTTGCCTCGGGAAATCCACATATGCAAGATGTGGCATTATCGTAAATGTCACGCCACTAGAGCCAGAATGGGAAGGTCATGTTACGTTAGAATTTTCTAATACTACAAATTTACCTGCAAAGATATATGCTGGTGAAGGGGTTGCTCAAATGCTATTTTTTGAATCTGATGAAGAATGTCAAACAAGTTACAAAGATAGAGGCGGAAAATATCAGGGACAGACAGGAGTAACTTTACCCAAAACTTAATATTTCTTTTAGTTCAAGTGTGTTTTTCCAGTCATCACCTTCGTCAGTTATTTTAAGAAACATAAAATCAAGCTCTTCGGCTAGATAGTATGTTGTCTTTCTATTACTTCCATCCCTGACTCTCTCTAAAATTATGCAGTTATAATCTATTTCATTAAATTCACATGCAGATTTGCCAGTTACAACATAATTATATTTTTCAATGTTACCTTTTTGCATATTTATGAGATTTAGAGAGAAGCTATTTAGACTGTGTTTAAGATTTTTTCTAATCATTATTTGAGCATTCAAAGGATCAACAGTTACTTCGTTACTATTAAATTTACTTTTCCAGGTATTTTTTCCAGATGAAATTACCTCCTGATTCTGATAGTTAAAATCAATTGATTGATCTCTTTTAAGAAATTTTGGTTTAATATTAATATCATATTTAAGAGATTTTATTCCGGTGTCCTCAATTTCAAAAACTGATGAAAAGAACATGCTTACAATGAAATTTGATGCTTTGAATTTCAGCTCATAAGCATCGTTTGTTTTTCTAAATTCCCTTATACCTGTTATTGAAATTTCATCAGAATCAAATTGATATTTTGCCTTATATTCAGTTACATCATCGCCAGTCAAACTAAATGAGACAAGAAAAATTAAGATTAAAAAATTACTCTTCATAATACTCATAAATTTTTTGCATATTCTTATCCATTGAAAATTTGACTATATTATCTTCCAGATAAATTTTTTCATTACATATGTCATTTATAATTTTTGGAAATAATTTATGTTCAATGCTATGGATTCTTTTTTCAAGATCATTTTTAGTGTCATTCTTATTAACGCTAATACATCCTTGAGCAATAATTGGACCTGCATCCAGTTCTGAAGAAACATAATGAATAGATATGCCATGATTCTTATCCCTATTTTGTAACACTTTTGCATGTGTATCTAATCCTGGATATAAAGGCAGAAGGGATGGATGAAGATTGATCATCTTCCCATAATATTTTTTTGTGATTTTTTTACCAAGAATTCTCATAAATCCTGCCAATACTACAATGTCTATTTTATACTTGCTTAAAACATGGTCAATTTCATTATCAAATTCATCTCTTGTTTTGAATAAGCTATGATCAACAATGACTGCATTTAAGCCAAAACTTTTTGCCCTTTGAATTCCAAATGCGCTGGGAACATTTGAGATTACGCATTTTATTTGACCGTCAATTCTTTGCTCAAAGCATGCTTTAGCTATAGCCTCAAGATTTGAACCACTTCCTGAAATTAGTATAGCTATCTTTTTCATTATTTTAAGAAAATACTACTTTTTGAACCCCAGTATTTTTAGTAACTTTTCCAATTTTATAGCTTTTGAAACCAAATTTTTCGATTGAAAAGCGAATATCTTTTTCATCTTTTTTATCAACAATCAAAACCATTCCAATTCCACAATTGAAGATTCTAAACATATCACTATTAGTTATATTTCCTTCTTCCTTAAGCCAATTAAATACATTTGTGATTTGCCAGCTTTGTGTATCAATTTCAACGCTAAGGCTCTCAGGTATTGATCTTGGTAAATTCTCAGTTAAGCCCCCGCCAGTGATATGAGAAATAGATTTAATTTTATATTGCTTGGTTATTGATCCAACTAGCTTTGGATATAACAGGGTTGGTTTTAGTGCTTTGAGAGCTATATTTTCTTTTTCCTCTTCCGTTTTTTTAGATTTTGAAAGTATGCTTCTAATCAATGAGAATCCATTTGAATGAGGTCCACTAGACTCAATACCAATTAAAATATCATCTTCAACAACATCATCTTTTTTTAAAACTTTTTTCTTTTCAACACATCCGACAGAGAATCCAGCAAGATCAAAATTATCATCAACATAATGACCTGGCATTTCAGCTGTTTCTCCTCCCAACAAGACACAATCTGAACTTTTGCATGCGTTTGCAATACTTTTTATTACCAATGAAGCCTCATCAACGTTTAATTTTGAAGAAGCATAATAATCAAGAAAAAATAATGGTTTTGCTCCACACACAACTAAATCGTTGACGCACATCGCAACTAAATCCTGTCCAATTCCTTCAATTTTTTTATACTTTTGAGCTAATGAAACTTTCGTTCCAACTCCATCTGTACACGCAACGAGAATCGGTTCCTCATATTCTTTATGAAGTTCATACATTCCAGCAAAACCACCTAAATCTCCAATAACATTTTCATTTTGAGTTTCAGCAACATCACTTTTTATTTTATCTATAAGATCGTTACCAGCATCGATGTCAACCCCGGCAGATTTATATGGATCGTTTTCTATAATTTCTTTTGTCATTTAAAATACAGGATATGGATATCATTAATTTTAAAAATACTAAATATTTTTTAATATTTCTTATTATCTTTTCTATTCCATCCTTTGGAAAGAACTTTAAAGAACTTTTTGTTATATATGAACCAATTCAAGATTCTACTCTGATAGAGAAATCTATCAATAATGCATTTAATACCATGATCTATAGATTAAGTGGAAGTGCATCACCGTCAAATATTTGGAGGATTATTAACGCAGGCAATGCAAGAAAAGATTTTATAACAAGTTACTCCATAAAAAACATCGATGATAAAACCTTCCTACAAGTAAATTTTGATAAAAATCTTTTAATCGAAAAGTTTGAAGATTTAAAAATACCAATTGTAAGCAATTCAAGGCCAGT
>MDTA01144063.1_pt1 | contig 13668 bp, 8 predicted proteins | sample 811151 | NCBI WGS metagenome assembly MDTA01 (sample SAMN05326648, study PRJNA326480) | marine metagenome | isolation source: seawater | place: Indian Ocean: South | collected 2010 | reverse complement strand
TATGAAGACATAATTTCTTCTTCTAATAATTTTTTTAATCATGGAATCCTTGATAGAGTAGAAGTACTAAATGCTCTCAAAGAAAACGATGTTTTGATTTTCCTGTCACACTCTGAAGGTTTTCCAAACGTAGTTTTAGAGGCAATGTCTCAAGGCTTACCTGTTATTGCTTCGAATGTAGGTGCAATTCCAGAGATGATAATTCAAGATAAAGGCGGATGTTTATCTAATGTTGGGGATGTACAAGCTTATAAAGAAGATATTCAAAAGCTCTTGTTAAGCCCCTCAATGAGAGAAGAGATGGGTAAATATAACTTGAAAAGGGCTCATGAGCATTTTACTTATGAAGTAGTGATCAGGAAAATGATAAGAATATATGAAACTTAAATTAGCTTATTATCTGTAGTTAACGGGTATCATAAGCAATTAATTCCTTTGAGAATCACTTAAGACAATGAAACAAAAAACCTATAAAGGTATAAATTAATATGTGTGGAATCATAGGCTATTCCCTGACTGATGAATCTTTAAAAGATGAGTATTTTGGAGATATATTGTCTTTAGAAAAAACTCTATCCGAAAATAATGACCTTATGAAGCATAGGGGTCCTGATGATAAGGGAACTTTTTATGATCATAAAGCAGGTATTGGTTTGGGTCATAGAAGACTAGCCATAATAGATATTTCTGTTTTGGGAAGACAGCCTATGAGCGACTATCAAGATAAAGTAAAAGTAGTTTTCAATGGTGAAATATATAACTTCAAAGATTTAAAAGAAGAATTAAAAGAAGATGGGGTTAAATTTAATAGCAACTCTGATACGGAAGTCATAGTTTACCTTTATAAAAAATATGGACAGGATATGCTCGATAAGCTCAATGGAATCTTTTCAATAGCTATCTGGGACAGACTAAGTGACGAGCTTTTCATTGCAAGAGATAATTTAGGCGTAAAGCCACTTTACTTCTTGAATGATTCAAGAATATTTGTCTTTGCAAGTGAACTCAAGGCGTTAGTCAATTTTACAAAAGGTTCTCTGGAAGTAGATCTAGAGAGTATTTCTAAGTATTTAACCTATTTATGGTGTCCTGGGTCAGGAACTCCTACCGAACGTATAAAAAAATTAGAACCTGGTTATTTTATGAAGGTCAGAAAAGGAGAGATAACAGATTATAAACCCTGGTACTCCGCCAATATCCCTTCAATAAAATACAGACGTAAAGGAGAGTGTATTCGCGATTTAGATGATACTCTTAGATCAAGTATTCATAGGCAAATGATTTCAGATGTTGAGGTTGGTGCTTTCCTTTCAGGGGGTCTAGATTCTAGTAGCGTAGTAAGTTATGCAAAGGAAATAAATCCTGATATTAAATGCTTTACGATAAAAAGTGCTTATGAGGATGGTGTGGAGGCAGATTTACCTTACGCTCAAAAAGTAGCTCAACATCTGGATGTTCCTTTATACGAAATAGATGTTACGGCCGATATGATGGTAAAAGAACTCGAGGAGATGGTAATTCAGCTTGACGAACCTCTAGCAGATTTGGCTCCATTGAATGTCAAGTTCATTGCTAAAGCAGCACGAGATCATAATATAAAAGTTTTACTATCTGGTGCTGGTGGTGATGATATTTTTACGGGCTACCGAAGACATGTAGCTACAACGCTTGATAATTATTTAAAGATTTTTCCAAATGTAGCATTAAGTGCCTTTGAGAAATTATCTTCAAATTTGCATTCTGATAATCCTTTCTCTAGAAGATTATCTAAGTTTTTAGACGGAATCAGTTTGACAGGTGATGAGAGGATTATTAATTATTTTGCTTGGACATCCAGGAAAGATCTCATTAGTCTATTTTCTAATGATGCTTTGTCTTCACTTCAAAATTATGACCCAAGCTTAGTGATGCAACATTATTTAGATCAATTTAATACTAAAGATAATTTAGAGAGAATGCTTGCTTTAGAGCAAAGGTTTTTTTTAACGGATCATAATCTCCTCTATACAGATAAAATGTCTATGTCCGAAGGAATAGAAGTCCGAGTTCCTCTTTTAGATAAAGAATTACTACTTTTTTCCAAGAGAATACCTAGTAAATGGAAACAAAGAGGTAAAGAAGGTAAGTGGATATTTAAAAAAGTTATGGAAAATTATTTGCCGAAGGAAATCATTTATAGGCCTAAAACAGGTTTTGGAGTTCCTTTGCGTGATTGGTTAAGAGGAGAACTAAGAGAATATGTTCGAGACACATTGTCTGAAGAAGCAATTAATAAAAGAGGTATTTTTAATTTTCAATCTATTCAAAATATGGTTAAACAGAATGAGACGGGCATGATTGACTCCTCTTATACGATTTTATCTCTAATTTGTATAGAAATTTGGTGCAAGAATTACCTAGATAATAATAAATTGAATTAAAATCGGGATATGAAGCAATTAGTTCAGAATCTTTCAAATGGTCTTATAGAGGTACGTGAAGTTCCTAGCCCATTACTGGAACCTGGCACCGTTTTAATTCAAAGCAAAAGAAGCCTTATTTCTGCCGGTACAGAAAGGATGTTGGCAGATTTTGCCAAGAGTAATTTATTACAAAAGGCAATTAAACAGCCCGATAAAGTGAAAGATGTTTTATCTAAAATAAAAACAGACGGTATATACCCAACATACGAAGCCGTAAACTCTAAGTTAAGTGAACCAATGCCTTTAGGTTATTGTAACGCAGGGATTGTATTAGAATCTTCTGTGCCAGAGTTTAAATCGGGAGATAGAGTTGTATCAAATGGTCCACACTCTGAAGTTATCAGAGTAGAACGTAATTTATGCGCTAAAATTCCTGATGAGGTAGATTTTGATACTGCTGCTTTTACTGTTCTGGGTTCTGTTGCATTACAATCTGTTCGCCTTGCAAATCCAACCCTTGGAGAAAATTTTGTAGTTTTTGGTTTAGGTTCTATCGGTTTATTAACAGTTCAAATTTTACTAGCAAATGGTTGTAATGTCGTGGCAGTAGACCTAGATGATGATAGATTAAAGTTAGCAAAAAAATTTGGTGCCAAAGTTATTAATTCATTAAATGAAGATATTGAGAATGTTAATGAAATATTTTCTCACAGCGAAGGTGCTGATGGAGTAATCATTGCTGCTTCTTCTGACAGTCATGAAATTATTCAACAAGCAGCTCAAGTTTGCAGAACTAGAGGTCGAGTTGTACTAGTTGGTGTAGTTGGTTTGAACCTTAGAAGAGAAGACTTTTATGAAAAAGAAATAACTTTTCAAGTTTCTTCTTCTTACGGCCCAGGAAGATATGATAAAAGCTATGAATCGGATGGCGTTGACTACCCGATAGGATTTGTTAGGTGGACTGAGAACAGAAATTTCCAAGCAGTACTCCAGCTTATGAAATCTAATTCCATAGATATTGGCCCTTTGATAACAAGCAAATTTAATTTTGATAAAGCGACTGAAGCCTATGAACTTCTTTTGAAGGGTAAAGAAATAGGATCACTTATTGAGTATGGTGAAGAAGCGAAATTGACTCAAACTTTATTCAAAACTAAAACTGATTTCTCAACTACGGAAAAAGTTTCAGTAGGAGTTATCGGCTCGGGTAATTTTTCTTCTAGAGTTTTAATTCCCCTGTTAAACAAATTACCTGTTAATAAACACACGATTGCGTCATCCACTGGATTATCTGCTTCAGAAAACGCCAAAAAGTATTCATTTTCATATGCCTCTTCCTCTCCGGAAGATATCATTCTTAATAAAGATATAAATACTGTCTTCATAACTACAAGGCATAATTTACATGCAAGAGATGTTGTTAAATGCCTTGCACAGAAAAAGAATGTATTTGTTGAGAAACCTCTTGCTATGAATAAAAATGAATTGAGAAATATTAAAGAAGCTTATGATAAAGTAAATTCTGGCCATAGAGAAAATATAAGGCTTATGGTGGGTTTTAACAGAAGATTTTCTCCTCATATCGAGAAAATAAAAGAAGAACTTGTTAAGTTTCCATCTAGAATAAGTTCTGTTGTAACCATCAATGCAGGTTTTCTTGAAAAAGATCACTGGACCAATAATCTTAAAATAGGTGGTGGTAGAATTCTCGGAGAGGCTTGCCATTTTATTGACTTACTAACCTATCTTCATGATAGCGAAGTAGAATCATATTTTTTTCATTCTCTTGATGAAGAAAAGGATTCTTCTATTCAAACTACCACTATTTCTCTAAAAATGAGAAATGGAACTCTCGGGACGATTCATTATTTTGCTAATGGAGGAAAATCTTACCCTAAAGAGCGTATCGAGATATTTAAAGATTCCTCTACTATTGTTCTAGACAATTTTAGACTAACCAAAGGCTTTGATCTTTCTGGCTTTAAAAAATTCAAGACTTTCAGCCAAGATAAAGGGCATAGTAAGTGTGTTACTGCCTTTATTGACTCTGTAAAAGAAGGTAAACCTTCTCCCATTCCTTTCAAAGAATTGTATCATTCTTCTTTAATGTCTATAGAAATTGCTGAAGCTATAGAAAAAATAGTTACCACAGATTAATGAAGAAAGTTTTAGTTGCTTTTGGAACACGCCCAGAGGCCATAAAGATGGCTCCTTTGATTAAGACTTTATCAACTAGTTTTAGGGTTTCAGTATGCGTAACTGGCCAACACCGCACAATGCTTGATCAAGTCTTAGATTTATTTCAGATAACACCTGATATAGATCTTGATATTATGAAAGATAGTCAGGATTTATATGATATTACTTATTCTATATTGACAAGCTTCAAACAAGTTCTTGATTCTGTGGATCCGCATATTGTTTTTGTCCATGGAGATACTTCTACTTCTTTTGCATGCGCTTTATCAAGCTTCTATAAAAAAATTCCTGTTGCTCATGTGGAAGCTGGTTTGAGAACTAATGATATTTACTCACCTTTTCCAGAAGAGCTTAATAGAAAATTGACATCAAGCATCGCGACTTTGCATTTTGCTCCTACTCAAAATTCTAAAAAAAATTTATTAAAAGAAGGTGTTAAATCAGAAAACATATTTATTACAGGTAATACTATTGTAGATTCGTTAAAAGATATTGAAGCTAAAGCTAGGAGAGAGAACTTTCCAGAAAATATAATTGATGCTTTACCCTTTTTGCTGGACGATAAAGAAATAGTTCTCATAACTGGTCATAGAAGAGAGAACTTTGGAAAAGGTTTTGAAGAAATTTGTTATGGAATAAAAGATCTAGCAAGTGAATTTCTAGATATAAAATTTGTTTATCCAGTTCATTTAAATCCTCAAGTTCTGAAACCCGTAAAAGATATACTCGGAGATGTACCAAATATTTTCCTTACAGATCCAGTTGAATACATTACATTTATAAAATTAATGTTAAGTTCAAGACTCATCATTACAGATAGTGGAGGCATTCAAGAAGAGGCTCCAAGCTTCTCTGTTCCTGTTTTAGTGATGCGCGATTCTACCGAAAGACCTGAAGCCATTGAAAGTGGACATGCAAAGCTAGTTGGAGCATGCAGAGAATCTATCCTTAAAGAAGGTAGAAGCCTTCTCAAGAAAGGCGAACAATCTTCTAATGTAATGTCCCCTGATAATCCTTTTGGAGATGGAAATGCTTCGGAGAAAATAAAAGAGATCTTATTGGAATTTTTTGATGAATAACAGACAATATAAGATATCAGTTATTGGGCTTGGTTATATAGGTTTACCAACTGCAACAATTTTAGCTAAAAGTGGCTTCAATGTTTTAGGGATAGATATCAATGAAGATGTTATAGCCTCACTTAAGAAAGGTGAGATTCATATCGTCGAACCAAATCTTGATGAGTTAGTAAAAGAGGTTGTTAAAAAGGGGTCACTTTCACTCAGCACTAATTTAGAACATTCGGATGTATTTATAATTGCTGTCCCTACGCCACTAACTGATACATTAGAGCCAGATCTACAGTATGTGGAGAGTGTTGCTGAAAACCTCGCCGAAATTATTGAACCTGGCAATTTAGTTGTTGTCGAGTCCACTGTCCCAATAGGAACAACAGAGAAGTTAAGGGATACCCTTCAGAGGATAAGATCCGATCTGAATTTTTCAGATAATAATTCAGATGAGGATCAGGTTTATATTGCCCATTGTCCCGAAAGAGTATTGCCAGGAAATGTACTTTTTGAGCTAATACATAATGACCGCATTGTGGGAGGTATTGACACAGCAAGTTCTAATTTAGCTTTCAATTTTTATAAAGAATTTGTAAAAGGGCAAATTTACTTAACCGACTCTAAAACAGCTGAGTTATCAAAGCTTGTAGAGAATTCATTCAGAGATGTAAATATAGCCTTTGCAAATGAGCTTTCACTGATAAGTGAAGAGTTTGGTATAAATGTATGGGAACTAATAAATTTAGCAAATAAACATCCTAGAGTGGATATATTACAACCCGGGCCAGGGGTTGGCGGGCATTGTATCGCGATAGATCCCTTATTTATCGTAAATTCCTCTCCTGAAAATTCGCAACTAATAAAAAAAGCTAGAGAAGTAAATAATAAAAAGCCCTTACAAGTCTTAAAAAAAATTAAAAATGTAGCCACATCATTGGGTGATTTTTCTGAAGTGAGTGTTGCTACCTTAGGGCTTTCTTTTAAAAAGAATATTGACGACCTTAGAGAAAGCCCAGCATTAGAGATAGCTGAAGAGATTGATAAATTAGGATTTAAGAATCATTTTATAATCGAGCCAAATATTGAATTATTGCCTTTACAATTTGATGAAACTACTGCCGAGTTATGCGATCTTGAAAGAGGTATTTCTCTTGCAGATATTATTCTAATCCTAGTTGATCATGATGAATTTTCTGAACTTAAGTCTAAAGACCTTTCAACAAAAAAAATAATAGATACCAGAGGTATGCTCCAAACTTTTTGATTATTACGCTTCAGAGATATATAAAATAATGCAGGGCAGTACTTCAATTCAGTTTTTAAGCCTAGTTAAGAATATTGGAATTATTAATATCTCAAGAAATTTATTTTATAGATTTTCTAAGATTAATAGATTTTCAAAACTTAGAAGAATTCAGCATAAAACTAAATTCTCAAGTTTTTTTTATGACCTGGAAAATTTTGAAGACGATATTGCACTCTATAATAATGCGTGGGAAGAGAAACAAACCTACTTTAGTTGGCATAAAAAAAATACTTCTAATATTCCCGAATGGAATAAATTGTGCTTCTCGGGTGAATTATTTGGAGATATCAATAAAGACTGGCATAAAATAATTATTAACAAGTCAGATAAAGATATTAAAGAAGTATGGGAAGCCTCCAGAATGGATTGGCTTATTACTTTCAGTCAAAAGACATACCTTGGTGATCTGAACTATTTAGATAAGCTAAATGAATGGCTTGGAGATTGGATAAAGAATAATCCACCTTATAAGGGTCCTAATTGGACCTGCGCTCAAGAGGCATCAATAAGAGTTATAAATTTTACTATTGCTGCAAGAATACTTAATAAACAATTTACCCTTAGCTCTAGTTCTATAAATTTCATTGAGATGCATCTCAAGAGGATATTGCCTGCAATTAATTATTCTTTATCTCAACAAAATAATCACGCTACTACTGAGGCAGCAGCGCTATTCATAGGAGGTCTTTATTTAAGGAAGAGTAACTCAAAAAATGCTGAAAAATACATAAAAAAAGGTAGGAGAGTTTTAGAGGAAAGAGTCAAATATCTCATTTCAGATCAGGGCATTTTTAGTCAATATTCAACAAATTATCAGAGAATGTTATTGGACACACTTTCGATAAGCGAGTACACAAGGAGACTTTTTCAAGAACAAAAATTTTCTAAAACTTTTTACAAAAAAGCTATATCGTCCTTGAATTGGTTGTCACTTTTAGTAGATAAAAAGAGTGGAGCGGTACCAAATTTAGGCGCTAATGACGGGACTATGCTAATCCCGCTTATTGGAAATAATTTCTATGAAGACTTTCGAATTTCTACTGAACTTGCTTCTCAAATTTTCTTAAACAAAACTACTCATAAAAATGATCTTAGTATCAGATCGTTTCTATCCTGGTTAAAATTGCAGCCTTCTGATCAATCAAGAATGCCACCAGAAGATCAAAATTTTTTGTCTGATGGTTTTTTTATAAGAAGATCAAAATCTTCCTTAGTGCTTGTTAGATATCCAGATTATAAATTCAGACCCGTTCAAGAGGATAATTTGCATATAGATTTGTGGGTAGAAGGTATAAATATTTTAAGAGATGCAGGCACTTTCAGCTATTTATCTACAAAAGATAATGATTATTTTTCAAGTACTCTAGGACACAATACTGTCAGTATTGATAATCTAAATCAAATGCCTAAATTTGGTAAGTTTCTTTATGGTCATTGGCCTAAAGTACATAAATTAGAATTAGATTATATTTCACAAGATAAATATAACTTCTCAGTTTCATATAAGGACTACAACAACAACTTACATGACAGAAAAATAGAGATTGGCGATCGTTCTTTGCATATTAGAGATACAGTTATAGGTAATTTCGGAATTGGGAAGTTGATTTGGAGGCTAGCTCCGGGTGAATGGATACTGAATGGAAATACTATTTCCAAAGAAAATATTAAGATATCTTTGGAATCGCATAATATTTCGAAGATGAAAATATTAAAGGGATGGGAATCAAGATTTTATGGCTTGAAGGGTGAACTTCCATATTTAGAGGTTTCATTTCAAGGTAACGATCCAATTAAAACCTTAGTGAGCTGGTGATATGAATATTCTTTATTTTCATCAACATTTTACAACTCCAGCTGGTTCAGGAGGAACAAGATCCTTTGAATTTGCCAGGAATCTAGTACTAGCTGGGCATAATGTAACTTTAGTCTGCGGAAGTTACGTAGGAGGACACACCGGATTAGAAGGAGATTTTCAAGGAAATCAAAGACAAGGACAAGTAGAAGGTATTAATGTTATTGAATTGAAAATCCCTTATTCAAATAAGTATATTTTTTTTTCCAGAGCTATTAAATTTATTAGATTCTCTTTAAAGGGATTATTTATCACCAGGAAAACAGACTTTGATGTTTTGTTTGCAACTTCCACCCCACTTACAGCTTGCATACCAGGAATTTTTGCAAAACTAACGAGGAAAGGTAAATTTATATTTGAGGTGAGAGATTTGTGGCCTGAACTACCAAAAGCCATGGGAGTTATTAAAAATCCTTTACTGCTAATTTGTTTAGATTTATTGGAGACTTTAGGATACAGCTTTGCTGATGGTATAGTCGGGTTATCACCAGGCATTGTTGATGGTATAAAGAAGAAAACCGGAGAATCAAAAAGAGTTATTATGATACCAAATGGTTCTGATATGGAGTTATTTCAGGATCAAAATTCTATCGTTAAATTAGATTACCCAACAGGACTTGATAAGTCAGATTTTATTGCGCTTTATGCCGGTACTCACGGAAGAGCAAATGGCTTATATTCTTTGCTAGAATCAGCAAAGATTTTAAATCAAAAGGAACCCAACATTAAAATTGTTCTAATTGGCGATGGGAGTGAGAAAAATAATCTCATCAATTTCAAACAAGATAATAACCTCAATAATATCTTTTTTCTTGACCCTTTACCTAAATTGCAAGTAATTCATTGGATGAAGCAAGCTAATTTAGGCCTTCAAATTCTTTCTAATGTTCCTGAATTTTATTTTGGTACGTCGCCCAACAAATTTTTTGATTACTTGTCTTCTGGATTACCGGTTTTGATAAATTATCCAGGTTGGTTGGCAGATATTGTGCAAAAGGAAAATATTGGATATTTTGCCAATCCCGCAATAAAAGATAGCCTTTCACAACAAATGGTTAAGGCTTATCAGGAGAGAGAAAAGAATAAAAAAAATACAAAAGCATCAAACTTTGCTCGGCAAAAATTTAATAGAAAAAATTTATTTTTAGATTTTAAGAAGTTCATCGAGGAGATTCATAGTGGTTGATGAAAAGAGATCATTTGATATTATTTTTTCGACTCTTAGCTTGTTTGTTCTTCTGCCTTTGTTTTCGATAATATCGATCGTTATTTTTTTCTCCTATGGACGACCTATTTTCTTCATACAAGAAAGACCCGGTAAAAACGGAAGAATATTCAAATTAATTAAATTTAGAACTATGAAAAATCTAACTGATCGAGTTCTAGAAGATGAGGATAGGATTACACCTGTAGGTAAGTTATTAAGGTCATCAAGCTTGGACGAACTGCCAGAACTTTACAACGTACTCATTGGCGATATGAGTTTTGTTGGACCTCGACCCCTGCTTGTTGAATATTTAGATCTTTATAGTGAATTTCAAAATAGACGACATGAAATAAAACCTGGAATTACCGGCTGGGCTCAAGTTAACGGACGTAATTCTATTGCCTGGAAAGAAAAATTTGAACTGGATGTTTGGTATGTTGATAATAGATCATTTTTGCTTGATTTGAAAATAATAATTATGACTATGAAGAAAATCATACAAAGAGATGGAATAAATTCAAAAGATCATGCCACAATGTCAAAATTCAAAGGAAACAATGAAGAGAAATAAACAAAATGAAACCTGGCCCGTATTTTCAAAAGAGGAAATTAACAAAGTATCAAAAATCCTTACTTCAGGTAAAGTCAACTATTGGACGGGAGAGGAATGTAAGAAGTTTGAAAAAGAATTTTCTAATTGGACAAAATCTAAATTCTCAATAGCCGTTTCCAATGGAACTGTAGCTCTTGATCTTGCTCTCACAGCTCTTGACCTTGGAGCTGAGGATGAAGTTATTGTTTCTCCAAGGTCATTTATAGCTTCAGTTTCATCTGTTGTAAGTATTGGAGCTAATCCAGTTTTTGCTGATATAGATATCTCAACAGGTAACTTGTCCGCAGAAACAATTTCAAAAAAAATAACTAAAAGAACGAAAGCTATTATTTGTGTGCATCTTGGAGGACTACCTTGTGAGATGACAAAAATTATGAGTCTTGCTAGACAGCATAATTTATTTGTAATAGAAGATTGCGCTCAGGCACATGGCGCTATTTATAAAGGAAGAAGTGTTGGCACGATAGGTGACATAGGGGCTTGGTCTTTTTGTCAAGATAAGATAATAACAACAGGCGGAGAAGGTGGGATGATAACGACTAATAACAAACACCTTTGGAAAAAAATGTGGTCTTATAAGGATCATGGTAAAGATTTTGATGAAGTGAATTTGCCTAATAATTCTTCAATTTATAAGTGGGTACATAAATCTTTTGGAACAAACTTCAGAATGACGGAAATGCAAGGAGCAATTGGAAGAAAGCAGCTAAAGAAAATTGGAAATTGGAATAAATTGAGGAATAGGAATGCTTTTATAATTAAAGAAAGCCTACAAAAATTTCCAGAGCTAGTTTCCTTATATGATACTCCTAAATATATTAATCATGCTTATTACAGAGTATATGCGTCTATAAATCCTGAATATTTAAGGGAAAAGTGGTCGAGAGATAGGATTATAAATGAAATATCTAATAGAGGAGTGCCTTGCTTTATTGGTTCTTGTCCTGAGATCTACAGAGAAGACGCTTTTAAGAATTCCAATATAGGTCTTTCTAAGCCTTTACCAAATGCAAAATTATTGGGGGAAACTTCTATTGCCTTTTTATGTCATCCTACTTTAACTAAGCAGAGTCTAAACAATTCAAATAAGATAATTTCAGAGGTTTTGAAAAGTGCTCAAAAATAAATTACTTTTACCATAAATTTAGATATTTATAATGATTTATAAATTTCCACAAGTAAATTGAAAAGAACCTTATTATCATCCAGTCGATTAACCAAGCAAATATTAGCCGGGACTACAGATTTTCTTCTTTTAAGTTTTTCTCTATGGCTTGCGTTATTTCTATCGTCGATTAAAACAAGCGAATTATTATTAGTTGACTATTTTTACCTAAGTTTATTTTCATCTTTTGGTGTCTTTACTTTCTTCTTGATGGGCGTCTACAAGTCGGTTCTTAGATACATTAATTTTTCTTCAATTTATTTATTATATAGATCGGTATTCATTATTTTTTTAACACCATTAATTCTAGGGCTAATTCTGTTTTCTTTAGGAATTGATCATACTGATTCTCAAATCGAAAATATCAATCTTAAGAGCTGGGGAATAAGTTTTCTGGTGACTATCTCTCTTGTTTCTGGAGTTAGATTGCTTGCAAATTACCTTTTATCAGAAGGCCCAATTGGAAAGAAAATTATTATTTATGGTGCTGGGAGTGCAGGCCGTCAATTATTTGGTGCTTTGAAACTTAGTGCTGAAATGGAACCAGTAGCTTTTCTTGATAGAAAAAAGTCATTACAAGGAACTTATATAGGTGGAGTGAAGGTCCTAAAACCAGATAAATTAAAAAGGCTAGTTAGAGCAGGAAGAGTTGACGAAGTGCTTATAGCGATTCCTTCTGCCCCTAGGTCAGTGATTACCGAAATGCTAAAAGAAGTAGAAGGGTATTCAATTAAAGTAAGAGTTTTACCTGGTCTAGCTGAATTAGCTCAAGGGAAGGTATTAGTATCTGAACTCAAGGAGGTCGATATTTCTGATTTGCTTGGAAGACAAGAAATAGAGCCTAAAAAAGAATTGATTAAAAAAAATATACGTAACAAGGTGGTTTTAATTACCGGAGCTGGTGGTTCAATAGGCTCCGAATTGTCTAGACAAGTTGCAATAAATAATCCTCAAAAAATTATATTATTAGATTCTAATGAATATGCTCTTTATTCTATAAAAAATGAACTTGAAGCATCTTCCCAAAAATTATCAATTTTCTCAGTTCTGGCAAGTGTGACTAATAAATCAAGAATGAGAGAAGTTTGCCAAGCTTTTAAAGTTGATACGATTTACCATGCTGCCGCTTACAAACATGTTTCATTAGTAGAGGAAAATCCATTTGAAGCTGTCCATAACAATATAATTGGCACAAAGATATCTGCAGAATGCGCTATTGAAGCCGGAGTAGAGACTTTTGTTCTTATTTCCACAGATAAAGCTGTTAGACCAACAAATATAATGGGAGCTACAAAAAGATTTGCTGAATTAATCTTACAATCTATGGCTGCAAAAAGTTCAACAAAGATGTCTATGGTTAGGTTTGGTAACGTGATAGGTTCTTCAGGATCAGCTGTCCCGCTTTTTCAAAAACAAATAAAAGATGGAGGCCCTGTTACGGTTACTCATCCAGATGTAATAAGATATTTTATGTCTATTCCAGAGGCTGCAGAGTTGGTCCTTCAAGCAGGCGCAATGGGGGATAAAGGAGATGTCTTCGTGCTAGATATGGGTCAGCCTGTTAAGATCGTAGAGTTAGCGAAGAGGCTTATCAACTTAAGCGGCATGGAGTTGATAGATGAGGCTAATCCAAATGGTGATATAGAAATAAAGTTCACAGGCTTAAAGCCTGGAGAGAAACTCTTTGAAGAGTTACTAATTGGAGATAATGTTAGTAATACTGAACACAAAAGAATACTAAAAGCTCAAGAAGACTTTCTTTCGGAGAGGGATCTGGAAAACTTCCTAAATTTACTTGAAACGGCACAACAAGAAGGGGATGTAATTCATTTGAAGAAAATTCTTCAAAAT
>MDTA01096410.1_pt1 | contig 13668 bp, 14 predicted proteins | sample 811151 | NCBI WGS metagenome assembly MDTA01 (sample SAMN05326648, study PRJNA326480) | marine metagenome | isolation source: seawater | place: Indian Ocean: South | collected 2010 | reverse complement strand
TGACTTCCTAAAAGAAAACCAATTGCAATATGGGCAATAAACGCAAAGGGGATCGCACTAAAGATGATCATCGACTTGATCGTTGACACTTTATTATGTTGTTGGTTTCTCACAAAAGCTTTTGGATCGATCGAATGATAAGAAATTAGAAAGCAAACAAATCAAACATGGATCGAAAGAAAGGATCGTAACGATCGTAAATCAGGCTCAATATTCAACTTTTAAATGGATCGTATCGATCCAATCAACCGTCGATAGCTTGGATCGATCAAAAAGAGTGTTGGTTGCAAATCATACAAAATATAATCATGTTTTTTGTATGATAATCGATTTAAGTCGATCGATCATCTGATCGATACTACCCACACATTCATCGGCCTTAGTCAATTTAGGGCGATTTTCCTCTCGATCGAAAATACGAATTGTACAACCAATATTAGCGTTTTGAGCCATTTCAATATCACGATCCTGATCTCCAATCATTATAGACTCAAGGGGATCAATAAAATGATCCTTACAAGCCTGCACAATCATTCCCGCTGCGGGTTTTGACCATGATTTGGTTCCGGGTAAATCAGTAAATGCATATATAGCATCGAAATTCGATCCATATCGATCTTTTAAACCTTCTTGCATGCATCCATGGATCGATCCAAGCATCGATAAATCGATGATCTCTTTGCCTACGCAACGTTGCGAAGTCACAATGATCGCTAACCAACCCCGGTTATGCAACCATTTCAATAAACTTCCGATACCTTCAGCAAGAATGAATTCTTCTGGGGATAAAACATAACCTTTTCCTGGTGAGCGATTAATAACACCATCACGATCAAAAAAAACGCTGCGCCTGGATCGCTGTAATGGGGGGAGTTCTATCACGACTATAGCGAATACTTGATCGTGAACCGAAGTCAACAAATTCAGGAGAAAGTGAATTCACTCCAAACTTGGTAAAAAAAGTGAGCGCAACCGGCCCCTAATATCATTTAGCTCACAAAAGACCCGAGACGGAGCTTATCTGATTAGGGCCGGTGCACTCAATTTTTTAAGCCCACAGGACTTTTAACTAACAAAACACTACAAAGTTCTTATCAATGATGTGTCTCAAATTTAAAATATTATGCCACAAATGATAATTAATACAACCAAATTTTAAATTTGGCATGATATTGATATGGATTAAGCGTTACGAATCAATGCTCGAAGACTCGCCTGTGCTTTTTTCTGTAGGGATTATTACGGATGTGCAATACGGGATAAGAGAAAATAGTGGCTCGTCTCATTTTGAAGAATCACTCCGATTTTTAGAAGAAGCCATTTTGTGTTTCAACAAAAGGGGGGTGGAAGCAGTGATAAACCTTGGAGACCTTGTAGACTCTAATGAGTCACGCCATTTAGATGCTGCTAAAAAGATACTAAGTGAGTCGAGAAGCCAGGTAATCAATATTTTGGGCAATCATGATTTAATGGGTCCAACAAAAAAAAGAAATGTCTTAAAAAGCCTTGGAATAAAAAAGACGTGGGGAGAACGATTCAAAAAAGCGAATTGGCGTTTTATCGCAGTCGACTCAACTGAGTGCTCAATACTATCCGACAGCTTCGATCAGAAAGATTCCCAACAAATTCTGCAAAAGCTTAAGGAAAGAAAAGATCCATGTCTTCAGGAATGGAATGGGATGGCTTCACAGAACCAGATGCGTGAAATTAAGAAGTTGTTAGAGCAATCGACGGTGGAGAAAAACAACGTTGTAATCCTAAACCATATGGTAACAGGCACGGGCTCAGGAAGTGCTGCTCACAGAGCATTAAATCATCAAGAGTTAATAGAATTATTCAACTCTAGCACGTGTGTTTGCGCGCAATTTAACGGACATGACCATTCAGGAGGGTTTAAGACAGACCAGACTAGCGGTATACATTACTTAACCTTTCCGGCAATATGTGACTCTGGGGGTAAAACAAGCGCACACGCAATCGCCCACTTCAGTAAAAATTCAATCACTATAGAAGGGTGGGGAAGAGCATTATCTAGAGAACTTAAGTGTAAGCGAAGAGACGCTTAGCATTATTGCTCAATGCCAAAATATGTAAGATGGAGATCATCAGTTTTACCTCGATTTTGCATCGAGTGTTTCTCTCCTGGGTCAACAATGACACAGTCGCCTTGTTTAACTTCTAAATCATTGCCTTCGATGGTTATGGTTCCTTCTCCGTATTGTACAAGATAAACTTCCCACATATCAGGATGAACATGAGCTGGACAGAACTGACCTGGCTTTATAACCGATTGACTAAAATTAGTGAGCTTAGGAATACGTCCGTTTTTGATGATTACCTTTTTACGAATATTCGGATCATGAGAAACGCCAGTTTCTAAAATGTCCGATAAATGAATCAAATTCATTGGTTAAATAGTTTATTATTAATAAGTTACTATAAATAAACAAATTCCTCTAATAAGTCCTTTGCTCTCATTTCATCGCATTCATTGACCTGAACACGGACCCCCGAACGTGTAGCGAATAAATAAGGGGCTACAGTAGCTACAGTTTCATCAGGAATAAAAGAATCGATACCGCTTCCCTCAAGAATCATTTTGATACATTGAGCCTGATTGATATCAATACACCGGGCAATCGTTCGCACGTTTTAAAGTAAAATGAGATGTTATGAACGTCTCTATATAATATATAGAAAATTGGACGAGTATCCTTCTTCTTAATATAACCGCGAATAAGTAGCAAAACGGATTGTTCCACAGCTATTTTAAAGGTGTTCCGAGCTCCCGGGAAGAAGGGGACAATCTGTGAATAAGCAGTAAGTAAAAGGACTCCAATGTGAACAAAAATTCCAAAAGAATAATGCACACATATATTCACACCTTGCCAACACTAGATCAGACAAAAGGAAAAATAACTATTCATGGTGTTTTTCCCAAAGTTTTTGCCCAAGGGCTACTCTTGCGGCACTAACTTCAGCTTCTTTCTTACTTGATCCAGACCCCTGTCCAAGGGTCACCTCTCCCCATTTTACTTCAGAGACAAAAACGCGCTCATGATCAGGACCGGAAGAGTCAATTACAAAATAAGCTGGGGGGTAATGTGCAAGGCGTTGCAGAATTTCCTGAAGCTCCCCTTTGGGATTTTGCTCGATCGGTCCGGTAGAGAGTTCTTCAATCTTAGTAGCAGCACACAGCATCACGAAGTTCACAGCTTCATCAAAACCTGAATCAAGATAAATAGCACCAACCAGTGATTCAAATGCATCAGCCAAGGTGCTGGCCCTTTCGCGCCCACCAGAAGCATCCTCACCTTTACCGACAAGCAGATATTTGCCTAAATCTATATATCTCGAATATTCCTGAAGAGCATCTCGGGAAACAAGCCGAGAGCGCATTTTTGTCATAGCTCCTTCAGAAAAATCGGGGAATAACTTATAAAGCTCAGCAGTTAATACAAGTTGGAGGACAGCGTCACCTAGAAACTCTAGTCTCTGATTATCGAAATGAGGACGATGGGTTTCATAGGCAAGACTTGGGTGGGTCAAAGCCTCTGCAAGCAATAGAGGATTGCGAAACTTATATTTTATGATTTTTTCCAAAGACTCCATACGCCGCACGATTACGGGGCAGATATACCCACAAGCACAAAATCATTTTCATTAAAAGATCTTGGTTTTCAATAACTTACCGAGTGGGGTGACCGACGGGGCTCGAACCCGCGACAACCGGTACCACAAACCGGGGCTCTACCAACTGAGCTACGGTCACCATCTCTCGATAAATAAGAATATGATCCTCGCGCGGGAGGACGAATCAGTAATACTAATATAATGCGTCCGCTCGCGAGAGGATGAAGAACTTAACAAGCCTAAGACCTGTAGTCAATGCCTTGCATCATTTACAATGAAAGATAATATCATCACGTGGAACCGATAATAGGATTCAAGGAATGGACCATGGTATGCGACGCTCTTGAAAACGGTGAGCAAAGTATAATTCTAAGAAAGGGTGGTATTCACGAGGGACGCACCGGATTTTCCTTTGAACACGAACAATTTGTTTTTTTCCCCACCCTTTTTCATGAACAGGTCAAGCACTTGAAGGGACACCCATCACCTCCTCGTTGTAACAAACAAGATACGGAACATCAGCCAGGTGACAGAATTACAATAAAGTGCTGGGCACAATTAAAGTGTGTTTGGAATCTTACCTGCTGGGAAACCATAAAAAAACTAGATCCCTATCACATATGGACAATCAAAACTGTCAGGGATCGCTTTGAGTGGTCAGAATTAGCAGACAGTCAACCAGGTATAAAAATGGCGCTGCTGCGAACGTATAAGCTTAAACAACCGTGGAATATCCAATACCAAAAAAAACACGGAGGGTGTCGATCCTGGCTTAAACTGGAAGGGTTTGAACCAAGGTTAAAAGAATCGAGCACACCAGTAATTGACGATCGGCAATATGAGTCAACTCTGCAAAAGCTCAAAGAAATTGCCGGATCTCCAGATGATCACCGTGAATCCTGAATCTCAGCCTTAAGCCGTCTATCGATAAAAAAAGGCCCCCCGGGAAGAATGGCAGCAAGTAGCGGCACTGTAGCTTTGGCTATACTCCACCGTCGAACAACCTTCACGTTGAGCAAAGCGAAGCAAAACAAAATGAACAACACACCGTGTAGAAGACCAACGACAGTCACTGCTAAAGGAAACCCGAAAAAATATTTCAAAGGCATCGCAATAAAGAGCAACAACAAGAAAGAAATCCCTTCGATTATTCCCAATAACCGGAGCCTTCCTAAGGGATTACGGAGAAAATTCATAGGATACGAAACCGCTTAGCGAATAATTCCTCGTTCGCTCGCCTCAATAAAAGAAATGAGCTCTTGCACAGGATAATCTTCTTCTTTATCAGCAAATTGTTCTTTTAATTTTTCAACAGCATCCTTCACAGTGAGGTTACTCCTATAAATTAATCTATAGGACTGCTTAAGATCTCGAATTTGATCCTTATCAAATCCATGTCGTTGTAATCCAACAGAGTTTATGCCACGAACCTGTGCCGGATTTCCGTCTGCAATCATGAAAGGGGGAACATCTTGAACAATCTTCGAACAACCTCCGGTAATAGCGTGGCGACCAATGCGACAAAACTGGTGAACGGCGGACAACCCTCCCATGATAGCATTATCATCAACGCTTACATGTCCCGCCAGCGTGCCGTTATTAGAGAAAATAACCCCGTTGCCCACAACACAATCATGGGCCACATGAGCATAGGCAAGAAAATGACCATTGTTTCCAATAGTGGTTACCTCACCGGGTGAAGTACCGCGGTTAACGGTGACAAACTCCCGGAAAGTATTTCCCTCACCAACTCTCAAGTAAGTGGGCTCACCCTCATACTTCAGGTCTTGGCTACGCCCCCCAATAACACAGTGTGGATAAAATTCATTTTGTTTGCCAATAATGGAGGGACCATCAAGAACCACATGACTATGCAGCACGCAACCATCGCCAAGCTCAACACCTTTACCGATAACGCAATATGGACCAATGATAACATCGTCACCAAGACAAGCTCCGGAGTCTATGATGGCGGAAGGATGAATTTCGGATGAAGCCACGGCACTAAAGACTTAACCATTAGTTTCGATGCCGCAAGCAAACGATAAAGCGGTTTGAAACTAAAGCCATCGATCAGCGGGAAAGCAGGCTGAACTTGAGTTCGGCTTCCGAAACCACCTGGTCATTGACAATACAGCGACACTTTGCATGACCCACACTGCTCTTAATCTTAAGTGCTTCTCCTTCAAGAAAAATCGTGTCCCCGGGCAACACGGGTTTGCGGAATTTCACTTTATCCGCGCTCATAAAGTAACCGACTTTACCCTGATTCTCGGGTTTGCGAAGCAGCATGATGCTGGATAACTGGGCCATCGCTTCGAGTTGCAGCACGCCCGGCATTACTGGGTGCCCAGGGAAATGACCTTGGAAAAACGGCTCGTTAATCGTTACAGACTTAATACCCGTGCACTTATTGTCGCCTTCAAACTTAATGATGCGGTCCAGCAGGAGAAATGGATAACGATGAGGGAGAATCTGCATGACCTCATTGATGTCCAGTGCGCCTTCGCCGGTTGGAATGTTTACCGGCGGAGTCATGGATATGATTTCACCAAACGCCTTTTTAAGCTGGCGTGCCAGCTGAGTGTTAGGTCCATGTCCAGGCTTGACGCAAATCACGTGACCCATAATGCGCTTGCCAGCCAGCATGAGGTCGCCGACCACGTCGAGGATTTTATGACGCGCAAATTCATTCTCGAAGCGCAATGGCTCCTTGCTAAGAATGGAGTTGTCTCGGACAACAACAGCATTCTCCAGCGACCCCCCCTTGATCAGTCCTTTTTCCAGCAACGGTTCAACATCTTCATAAAAAACAAAAGTGCGAGCCGGAGCAATTTCTCTTTCATAAGTTTCAGGATTAATTTCCGTGGAAAAATATTGAGTCATTTTTCCTTCGGGTCCGACCTGAGTACAGGAAACGCGAAAGGTTTTGTCCGGAACGATTGTCAGCAGGGAACCATCACCAACCTCGATATGTATTGGGTCGCGCACCTCAAATACACTGCAAAGTTCGTCTTGTTCTTTAATACCGGCCTCCTTGATACATTCGACGTAGGGTAGAGCAGAGCCGTCACCAATAGGGGGCTCATTGGCGTTCATCTCGATGATGGCATTATCAACTCCCATACCGGTAAGCGCACTAATGACGTGTTCTACGGTATGAACTTTTACAGAGCCGACGGCAATCGTTGTTGAGCGCTCCACCTGTTGCACATTATCAACAACGGCGGGGATAAAGGGCTTATCGTCTAAGTCAATTCGTCTGAAGAGTATACCGCTGTTTGGTGGAGCCGGACTCATGGTAAGAGTCACTTTTGTGCCGGTGTGCAGTGAGGTGCCCTCAAGTGAGGCACTGGTAGCCAGTGTGCGCTGCGATGGAATGCTCATGATACAAGTCTTGTTAAGACAGCGGTGCGCACTCAGGGCGCAAAATTGAGACTACGCTAAGGCATCAAGTTTGGCGATAATGGCGTCCTTGCTGGCAACACCAACCATTTCATCTACGCGTTCACCGCCTTTGAAAAACAACAACAGGGGAATCGATCTTACGCCAAATTCGGCAGCCAGTTCCTGATTACCGTCTACGTTCACTTTGGCAATCTTTGCCGAATCGCCTTTTTCCTCCGCGATTTCATCAAGTAAGGGGCTCAGTGCCTTGCAGGGACCACACCATTCCGCCCAGAAATCAACAAGAACAGGTATGTCGCTTTGCCGGACCTCGGAATCAAAGTTTTCAGAATTAAGGGTAACGATGCTTTCGTGTGCCATTGCGCTAAAAATATGAAGATGGGTTTAAATAAATAGAGAAATTAACCCTTTTCATTACATGCACAGCAGGTTGGCGCAAGCACCGTTATGCGCCGGACACAGAAAGATTGGACGGGCAACCGCCGGTGGCAACCCGGCGGCTCACGATATGCTCAGCCGTAGAGCAGATAATCGCAAAAACTATACCTTTACCAGATTGGTGAGTATCTCCAAGGCGAGCAAAATCAAAGCAGAAAGGAAAGCTGTAATGGCAATGGGCATCAGATCAATGAAAGGGTTTAGAGGGTATGTTTCAGCCAAATACTAAAGCTGTTGTTTTTTCCAGGCGGCGTATTCCCTGATTTCTGGAAGGATATTGTCATTGAATGAGTAGTCCCATTTTGGTATTCCAGTGGTCCTATCGACTTTTTCGTAACTGCCGTGCGTGTAATCACTGAATGGAACCTCCCAGAAAGAGCGTTGTTCTTTGCTCCTCTTGTCCTGTTCTACATATTGCGATGTCATAAGGCCAACCGTTAACGCCCCTATAGCTATCACCATAGCAATGGCAGCAAAAGGGGTTACACCAGCTTCGGCACTGTCATCATCAAGTTCCCCGGACAATTTGCCCGTGGTAATAGGAGCAACTGCACCTGAAGCCGCAGCAGGCTGTGCAGGCTGTAACTTAACGGTGGCTTTCGGCAGCGGCTGAGTTCCGCCAGCCAAGGGCTGAGTGGGTGTGCCCGAAGGTGCTAGTTTGGCAGTGGGCTGAGCGAGAGGAGCACCTGCTGCCGCCGGGGGTGCCGGTGTGAGTGGAACGGTTTTTGCGCCAAGAGAAGGGGCAGCAGGAGCAGCGGGTGGTTTGGGTGCCGGAGGAGCACCAGGAGCTGGTGGAGGCGGTGCGGAACCTGCTGCGTCTTTACGCAATGTAATGCGCACTGTTTCTTTTTTTAAAGGAACTGAAGAGGTTTTGCCGGAAGGCTTATCCGAAGGGTTGGGCTTCTCGTCGCTCATGATTTAAAATCTTTTTAAGGGGAAATAGAGGGTTGACCAACTGCATTAAAGACGAGCAATCCCCCTGATGTCAACGCTTTTCATCAACCCAAAGAGCAATGGGTCACAAATGGTCAAATCCGCTAAATAGTTTAGTTTTATGTAGTTAAAGCGAAAATGCACTAACCGGCCTAACAGGCAAGGTTTTGCTTGCCGGAGAATTCATGTTTCGATATGATATCCGGTCTGTCCGGAAGGCAGCATTTATGGCGGAAATTCTTGTTACCGGTGGTGCTGGCTTTATTGGTTCTCACCTCATCGAAAGACTGATACACGATGGTGTATCAGTTACCCTCGTTGATGATTTCAATGATTTTTATGATCCTGACATCAAGCGGGCCAACATTGCCGATTTAGGATCGGAATTGCGCGTAGTGGAGGGTAACATATGTGATGAATCGGTTCTGAACCAGGCTTTTGACGGCCACCATTTTGAAGCCGTGGTTCATTTGGCGGCAAGAGCTGGCGTGCGACCTTCCCGAGAATATCCTGAGCTGTATTTGCGCACCAATATTAATGGCACTTTCCGCATCCTTGAAGCCGTCAAAAAAGCCGGCACACCAAGACTTATTTTTGCTTCGAGTTCTTCAGTTTATGGACTAAATAAAAAACTACCCTTCAGTGAACTCGACCGCATTGAACAGACAATTAGTCCTTACGCTGCCACCAAACTCGCCGGAGAGCAGCTTTGTTCTACATATGCCCACCTCAACAACATTCGTACTGTTTGCCTGAGGTTTTTTACCGTGTATGGACCAAGGCAGCGTCCGGACCTTGCAATTTCCAAGTTCACACGACTGATAAACGACGGCAAACCTATCCCCAAGTTTGGCGACGGCTCCAGTGCGCGCGACTATACCTACGTGGAAGACATTATAGAAGGTATTGTAGCAGCATTGGCATACGAAGGTCCTATATTTGATGTTTTCAACCTTGGCGGCTCCCAGACAACAACCCTGTCCGAACTTATAGAGCTTGTGGAGAATTCCCTGGGCAAGAAAGCCGAGATTGAACAGCTTCCAGAGCAGCCCGGCGATCTTCCTCGAACTTATGCTGATGTATCAAAGGCTGGAGAATTGCTGGGTTATTCCCCCGGAACACCCATTGCCGCAGGCGTACCAAAGTATGTTGAATGGTATTTGGAATACATGGCAAAGGCTGCAAAAGGCAGTTAAACAACTTTAAGAATACCGGTTCAAATAGGGCCAGGATTAATGATACGGGCGGACCAACATTGTTCAGCGGGTAACTTGCTGACAAGCCTGATCAGAATACCCAGTGTGAACCCCGAAGGAGATCCGGGAACCGACAAAGAAAATACCGGAGAAGAAAAAATGGCCCGTGCTGTTGGTTCTTTTCTTGAGGATCTCGGTGCCAAGGTCCGGCTTGAAGAGGTGTTGCCCGGCAGACCAAACGTGGTGGCGGCTTTCCCCGGCGGTGATAAAAAACCGGCAATACTTCTGGGTCCGCATTTGGATACTGTTGGCGTTGGAGCAATGAGCATTAACCCATTTGGCGGTGAAAGTGAAGGGGGACGAATCTATGGCCGGGGTGCTTGCGACACGAAGGGCACAATGGCTGCGATGCTTTGGGCTCTGAAAGAAATAGGACCCAAAGGGATCGCAAATCTAGATATCCAAGTGCATTTTGCCGGCTTTATGGGTGAGGAAACTGGCCAGCCAGGTTCTAGGCAGTTTGCAAGGGATTATGCCGGAAAATATGCCTTTGCTCTGGTGGGTGAGCCGACCCGCTGTCAGATTGTCCACAAGCATAAAGGCACTCTGTGGCTTGAGCTTATCGCTACTGGAAAAACGGCACATGGTTCCACTCCAGAACGCGGAGAAAACGCGATCCTAAAAATGGCAAAAATGGTTACCTTGATTGAGGAACGGCTCAGCCCGCAGTTCAGTGCGGAGTGTTTTCATGATACGGTTCTGGGTCGCCCGACGATTAATATTGGCAGGATTAATGGCGGCACACGAACCAACATTGTTCCTGGAGCCTGCGCTATATCTATTGATCTTCGCGTTACTCCGGCACTTGGCCCTGATAAGGCACTCAAAATGCTTCAAGATTTTGTCAGAGAAAACGGCGATGGTAATTTTGCTGTTAAGCCAGGCTTGAGCTGCCAGCCCTTGGATACTCCAAGCGAAAATGCATTTGTGCAACGCCTCCTAGGCCTTCCTTGTTCTCCACGACTGGCAGGGGCACCGTGGTTTTGTGATGCAGCGGTGCTCGCCGGCGAAGGGGGCATTCCAGCGGTTGCAGCCGGGCCAGGAGACATTGCCCAGGCACATACCGAAGATGAATGGATTGAGGAAGAAGAACTGGAGCGGGGAGTGGTTTTTTATCGGGAATTTCTAGAGGCGCGGACTAGCAAGTATTAAGGGGGTTTTTCTTTGTATACTCTTGACTAAGTCGGGTCAGCACAGGTTTTCGCTCGTCGAATATTTGCAAATTGGCAACGTGCGACGACCATTGCCAGCACATTATGCCCAAGCAGAAAAATGCCATTAGCCCCACCCGGCAGGAGGACTTTCCCGAGTGGTATCAACAAGTTGTTCGTGCCGCCGACCTTGCCGAGAACTCAGAAGTTCGCGGGTGCATGGTAATCAAGCCCTGGGGATACGGTCTTTGGGAGCAAATTCAGAGCCAGCTAGACAGCATGTTTAAGGCAACTGGGCATAAGAATGCGTATTTTCCATTGCTCATTCCGCTCTCTTACTTAGAAAAGGAAGCAGAACACGCTGAGGGTTTTGCCACGGAGTGCGCGGTGGTAACTCACCACAGGCTGGAGGCGCAGGCTGGGGAAGATGGTAAAACAAAAATGATACCCACCGGCGAGCTCACTGAGCCCTTTGTAATACGTCCGACTTCCGAAACTATCATTGGGGCTGCCTTTTCACGATGGATAGAAAGTTATCGTGATCTGCCGCTTTTGATCAACCAGTGGGCTAATGTGATGCGTTGGGAAATGCGCCCTCGTCTTTTTTTGCGCACTGCCGAATTTCTTTGGCAGGAGGGACACACCGTTCATGAAACCGATGGAGAAGCCTGGGAGGAAACCGAGAAAATTCTCGATATTTACGAGAAGTTTGCGCGCGAACACCTTGCCATCCCGGTAATTACAGGCGAAAAAACAGAAAACGAGCGTTTTCCGGGAGCGGAACGAACTCTTTGCATTGAGGCCATGGTACAGGACCGCAAGGCTATTCAGGCCGGCACGTCGCATTTCCTAGGTCAGAATTTCAGTAAGGCATCGGATATTAGTTTTGCAGGTCGCGATGGAACCAAGCAGTTTGGATGGACAACAAGCTGGGGTGTGAGCACCCGCCTTGTGGGAACACTTATCATGGCCCATGGTGATGATGATGGGGTGATCATTCCGCCACGCGTGGCCCCCACTCAGGTCGTCATTTTGCCCGTGATCCCGAAAGAAGAGGTACGCGAGGAGGTCTTGAATTCTGCGACCGCGCTTGCTGATGCTCTGCAAAAACAGACATATTGCGGAGAGCCTGTCCGTGTGGAGATTGATAAGCGGGAAATGCAGGGTGGGGCAAAGAACTGGGAGTGGATTAAGAAGGGGGTACCCGTGCGTATAGAGATTGGTCCACGAGATATTGAGAAGGGGACCGTGGCTGTTGTGCGCCGGGATACTCCGCCTAAGGAAAAGCAGTTTCTGGGCCGCGAGGAAGCCCTGAGCAGTATGGCAACGATACTCGGTGATATTCAACAGTCGCTGCTTGATCGTGCCATGGAGCTAAGAGAGCAGCACAGCCGCAAGATAGACTCCATGGATGATTTCGTGGCATATTTTACTGCTGAAAATCCGGATAAGCCGGAAATACATGGGGGCTTCGCTCTTTGTCACTGGGCCGGTTCCAACGAGGATGAAGAAAAACTGGCCAAGGATTATAAGGTGACGATTCGTTGCATCCCTACCAACAAGGAGTTTGTTGAGGAGGGCACCTGTATCCTGACGGGTAAACCAAGTCAGCAAAGGGTGATCTTTGCCAAGGCATACTGATTAAGTAAAAACAGGCCGGTTTGCGCTTAACCCATTTAATTGTTAGCCAGATATTTCTCTACTTCTTTTTGCCATGCGTTGCTTGGATAGCCGTGGCTTACCTGCAAGTAAACAGTCAGTGCGCGCTCTGCTTCAGGCGCGCCAGGATGATCCTCCTGTGAGAGAATTTCTGCCATTATAGGCAGCTTGATATCGGCCGGCCGATGATGAAGATCTTGCAGTAAAGCCACCATTGCCTCACCCTCAACACCACGGCGGGAAATAAGCCAGGCAACAGGTGCGTAATCATCATCGGGTGTCAGGTTCGCCACATGGTCTGCTAGGTCGGGCTTGTGCTCTGCCGGAGCATCCATTAACAGGGAAAGCATTTTTCGGTGCCTTATGGCATTATTGTTGGAAGCGAATGCTTGCTCAACGGCTTGGGGAGACCAAGCAAGAATCGGCAACTCTTTGAGGGGGTTTGCAGTTTGGACTGATAAACCACCCACTTTGCCGGGGGATGTGGATGGTGCTCCGATACCGGACGCTAAAGGAAACACCTTGGCATTGGGGTTTTCCTTGGAGGGTGATTCGCCGGATACGGATTTTGGATTGGCTAACCGAAAGACAATAGAGATACTTACCAACAACAAAGCGGATACCAGTATTACCCGCACCCGTTTATTTATTGCGGTAGATACCATTTCGCTCCCGAAACCATTCTAGGGCACATGCCACCAGTCCTGCTCACGTTGTTAAAGCATCATTTATCGGGTCTTGCCGGAACGATGATGATTTGGGGTGTGGAATTGATTAAAAAACTGCCGACTTTACCTGTCGTATTGCGTAAATAGGAGCCAAGTGCCCAACCACCTCCGCTTTGAGTTTTTTGAAATACGACTCCTCCAAAAGCCCGCCATCGCCCGTCTACCGAGTTTTTGTATCGGCCGGATATTTCGCCGGTGATGGGTGAAAATCGGGTACGCTTGAAAGAACTCGCATCAGTAAAATTGGCACTTCTACCCTCAAGAGAAAAATTGTCACTCAAGATCAAATCGTCAACACTCACGTCACCGATGTTACTGTTACCAGGCATGGGGGGAAAATAATGTGAACCGACAATTGCAGCCTCGTACTGATATCCCAATGGGTAGTAATTCCTGTAACGAGTATCGTCCGTTTTATAGACAGTGACCGACCCGTTGAAATCACTGACACCGGCAATGTCC
>MDTA01035138.1_pt1 | contig 13670 bp, 12 predicted proteins | sample 811151 | NCBI WGS metagenome assembly MDTA01 (sample SAMN05326648, study PRJNA326480) | marine metagenome | isolation source: seawater | place: Indian Ocean: South | collected 2010 | reverse complement strand
TTGATAGGCTGGATGTGGAAGCGCAGTAATGCGTGCAGCTGACCAGTACTAATAGCTCAATTGGCTTGATTTATGCACTGAAAAAAATTTTTAGTAATTTTTAGATATTATAATTTGAATTTTATATTCTAAGTTTTTTCTTAATTTCTTTTGATTTAAAAGCCCACGTTTCTTTAGGTAAATTAAAATAAATTAGCTTTCTCTTTTGTAGTCTTTTAGTTGCCTCAATTTTGAAACCAAATTTTTTATGAAGAGAAATGACGTTTAAATTAAAATCAAATACCTTACACTTAATATTTGTGATATTTTTTAGTTTAAACATTTTTACTAGAGATAAATATTCAACATAACTCCCGTAGATTTTCTGATATTTTTTATCTAGGTAAAATGACCATTCAACTTCATTTTCATTTAATTTAGTAAATCTGAGAACCCCAGAAACATTTTCTTTTATACTTATTACATATAGGTAGTTTAAACTATTCTTAATAAGACTATTCATCCACTTTTTGTGCTCATCAAATTTAATAATTTTGTTGTTTAACATATTTTTTCTAACATCAATTTGATTTCTTAATTTTAAAATTTTTTTTGCCAAATGTTTTTCGAACCCTATAATTCTTGTAATTTGGATATTTTTTATGTATTTGTTTTTCATGACCTCATTAAGTCAACATATTAACCAATTGAAAAATAAAGGTTATACCACAATTCCAAATGTTATATCAAAAAAAGAATGTTTATTTTTAAAAGGTGAATTAGAGAATTTATTTAAAGAGTTGAAAAAAAATCCATATTTTATAGACGAGGGCTCAAAAAAGGGTCAAATAATTATTAGAGATTTGCCTTTAAGAAAGCCAAAAACTTATCTGAAATATATTTCTTTAAGCAAGATTTTAAAGATTTTGGATAAAATTTTTAAAGATAAATTTATTTTAGATAATATGATGGCAAGCAACAGTATTAATGTAAACAAAAGATTTGATAGGAAAGTTCATACCGACTCTCAATTACCAATAAACTCTTATGATTTAACAACGGATGTAGTTGTAATGATTAGCATTGATGATTTTAAAGTTTCTAATGGCGCAACAAAAGTTTGGCCATATAGTCATCAGTCGGGAATAAGAATACATCAGCAAAATAAAAAAAAACCGAGTAAAAAATTTCATTACTTAAAAGCTTCAAAAGGCTCTGCATCTATAATGTTGGGACAAACTTGGCACCAAGTAGGTGAAAATATTTCTCAAGATTCTAGATGGTCTTTTTTCATACATTATAAAAGATGGTGGATGAAATCATCTACTGATTTTACAAAATGTGGAAATAAAATATTTAAAATTTTATCGAATAAACAAAAAGAATTGTTTGGTTTTACTTCTATAAGTCCAGTTTATGATTTTAAAAAAAAAACTAAAAAAATTTATACTTTAAGAAAAATTAAATCATTAAATAAAAATTATTTTAAAATTTTTGCTTAGTTTTATTTCAAATAAATAATTCCAGTCCCATATTTAAAATTTTGATTTTTAGATATTATTTCTTTAAATTTATAGTTTTTTTTATTTTTGATCTCATTCCAAAATTTTTTTGATCCAGAATTTTCATGAAATATATCATGCATCACCAAAATTGTTTTTGAATGACTAACACTTTTCGATAAATTGAAATCATTTTTTACAGATTCATAACTGTGGTCTGCATCTATAAAAATAAGATCAAATTTACCTAAGTTCTTTAATGTTTTTTTAATACTTTGATCATTAGAACTTCCACATAGCAAAATTAAGTTTTTAAAACGTAAATTAGCTAACAGAGAGTATCCATTTATATGGGGTCCAAATTTATCTATAGCTACATTTTTTTTAAATTTGAAAAATTTGTACAATATAGTATTCGAAAAACCATGACTAAAACCTATTTCTAAAAAATTATTAAGTTTTATTTTTTTATTTATTTTTTTTAGCTCTATTATCATTTCTGCAAATTCTTCAGGTATTTGTAATAGATGATCATAAAGACCATTGAACAGTTTGTTACCACCTGTTTCTATAGTTGTATTATTTTTTAAAAAATTAATTAGTCGTTTTTTATAATATTTAGTAAAATTAAAACTTTCATAAATATTTTTATTGGACATTTTATTTGTTTATTATTTTTGATAAACATTGTAAATAAATAATACTGAACTATTTTTTATGTTAAAAAAAACGCCCAGTGAATTAAAAAAAATAAAAAAATCCTTAAAGTTAATCAATCAAATTCAGAAAATTAGATCAAAAAACAACAAGAATTGGATGGATCTAGTAAAATTATCTTTGCAATTAGATTTAAAAAAAACAACAAAAATCCTCTCAGGGATCTATAAATATGACAATCAAATAGGAAAAATAACAAAAAAAATTTCAAAACTTAAATAATGTTATTTTTTTTGATTAATTTTTTTTTGCTTGATAAATTTTCACTAGATTTTGTCAAATCTAATTTTAGAATATTTAAATCATTTAAATCAAATGCCTATAAAAAAAATATTATATTAATTGAATTTAATAATTGGAAACCTTTTCACGTATCCAATTCATATTTATTAAATTACTTGATAAAAAAATATAATGCCAAAGCTTTTTCATATGAAATTTATAGATTTTTATTTAAAAAAAAAAATTTATTTGAAACAATAAAATGGTATTTGGGAAGTATATTTAAACTAAAAACTTTTTATATTTATCACTCTTTTAATGTACTAAAATTTCTTAGAGTAAGATTTTCTAAAGATATAAAATATTTAGCAAAGAAAAGTTTTAATAAGAAAATAAAGAATATAAAAACTAAAAAAGATATTGAAAGAATAATTGTAGAAGATATTTGGATAGGAGATATTTTTTATGATAGTTATTTGAAAAAATTCAATTGTACAACAATTGAAATCAATTCAAATAATTTTGTTGAATATTTTCATGAATTCTTATGTGTTTTTTATTATTGGCATAGTTTTATAAAAAATAATAAAGTAAAAGCTGTGCTAACTAGTCATGGTGTCTATGCATTTGCAATACCTTTGCGCATTGCAGCTTATTTTAATATTGATGCTTTTGTTGCTAATGAACAGAAAATTTACAGATATAAAAAAAAAGACATTTCATTTAAAAAAAATTCAACTGGTAATTTCGCAGAGTCAAAACTTTTTAAATCAACTTATTTAAAAGCAGATAATCAATTAAAAAAAAATATTATTTTTGAGGGAAAAAAAATTTCCAACGAAGTAGCGTTTAAAAATAAAAAACTTTTTTACTTAAATAATGAAAAAATTCGAAGTTTAAAAAATATAGACGCAAAATTGTTAAAAAAAAAAAGTTTAAGAGTTTTAATTTCTCCTCACGCTTTTTCAGATAGTCCTCACGTTTTAGGAAAAAATTTATTTGTGGATTTCGAGGAATGGTTTCAATTTTTAGATATAATGATAAAAAAAACCGATTATGAATGGTTTATAAAACCTCATCCCAACTTAGATAAACTTTCATTAAATGCAGTAGATAATTTGATATACAAAAATAAAAACTTAAAAATCTTAAATGCGAGTTATAATATAAATCATTTTAACAAAATGAAAATTGATTTTGCTTTAACAATTTTTGGAGTTATTGCTAGAGAATATCCATTAAGAAAAATTAATGTCATTAATGCATCAAGAAATAATCCGCATAGTGGATTTAAATTTAGTTATACTTGTAAAAATTTAAATGATTATAAAGAGATACTCTTGAATTTAAATAAGTTTAATTTTGAACCTAATAAAAAAGATTTATACATTTATCATTATATGAATGATAGATATTTTAATAGAAATTTTTTATTTCAAAATTATGATAAAGAGGTTTCAAGTGTTGGTGGAATTAAAAATTTTTATAATTATAATTTTTATAAAAAATGGTTAAGAAAGTTAAATGAAAATGAGAGTAATAGAATTTTTAATTTTATTAAAAATTTTGTAGAGTCGAAAGACTATGCTTTATCTTTAAAACACCAAGTAAATAGGAATGATAATAAGAATTAACAAACAAATTGTTCTAAATAGTTCCTCTAGACCGATGATTGTTGCAGAAATATCAGGTAATCACAATGGAAGTAAATCAAGATTTCTAAAACATATATTAGAGGCAAAAAAATCAGGTGCTGATTTGGTTAAGATACAGACTTATGAGGAAGATGATATATGTATAAATCCAAATATTTTAAAAAAAAAAAATAAAATTTATAAAGAAGCTAAAAAACTTTATTCGATATATAAAAAGTCAAAAACTCCATTTAGCTGGCATAAAGATGCATTCAAGCTCGCAAGAAAAATTGGAATTGAGATTTTCTCTACACCATTCAGTTTAGATGCAGTTGAATTTTTAGAAAAATTTAATCCAAAAGTTTACAAAATTTCATCTTTTGAAATAAATGACTTTCAATTAGTCAACAAAATTGCTTCGTTAAAAAAACCAATTATTATTTCAACTGGAATGTCAAATATTTATGAAATTAAAAGATGTTTGGGATGGATAAAGAAATTTCACAACAAGATAATTATTTTATATTGTGTATCTGGATACCCAACTACTGAAAAAGATTTAAATTTAAATTCTATAGATGTCCTTAAGAAAAAATTTAAGAATAATTTAATTGGTTTATCAGATCATACGAATGACATTTATTCAAGTTTAGCTGCAAGCACTAAAAATATTAGTATAATTGAAAAACATTTCATTATAGATAATAAAAAAACAACAGACTCATCTTTTTCGATAAACCCATCTCAATTAAAAAGTTTATCTGATGGTTTAAATAAAATGAAAAATGTTTTTGGAAAAAAAAAATTTTTTGTTAAAAAAATTGAAAGAGTAAATATTAAATACAAAAGATCTATTTATGCAAAAACTCTAATCAACAAAGGTCAAATTATAAAAAATAAAAATTTGATTACTTTTAGACCTAAAATTGGTATTAGTGCATCGGAATTACAAAAAGTTGTAAATAAAAGATCAAAGAGATTAATTAAAAAAAATTCACCAATATTCTATACTGATATTTTATAAATTTTTTCAGCAAAATACCAATCATCCATGCAGTTGATATCAATATTTGAATATTTTTTTAATAATATTATTTTGGTATTCTTGTTTATTATATTATCTTTTTTTAAAAATTTTTTTGAAGATCCAAAATAAAATTGTCCACTATCAAAAAAAAATTTTTCCATAAAATTAGAATTTTTTTTAGAAAATTTTTTATTTAGCCATGAAACATTTTTATTTTTAACCTTAATAGCTCTCTGAATTGGACTGGGAAACTCTTGTGCTGTGAAAACCATATCACATTTACTATTTTTCAAAGCATTATAAGCTTCAATAATATTTTTATGGTCTATAAATGGTGATGCCGGATATAAACAACATATATATTTAAATCTTTCAAAATCTTTATTATAAAAATTTATTGCATGATTGATTACATCAATAGTTTTTGTATTATCATCACTAATTTTTTTTGGTCTTTTAAAGTCTACTTTAGCACCATATTTTATAGCTACTTTCGCAATAATTTTACAATCTGTTGATACAGATATGTAATCAAATATTTTTGATTTTTTTGCGGCTTTAATTGTGTAGGCTATTATTGGGATACCATTAAATTTTTTTATATTTTTGTTAGTAATCCTTTTACTTCCTTTTCTTGCTGGAATGATTGCTAAGGTTTTTTTCATTTCTAAATTTTTTATATATTAACTTAAAATCAAATTAAATAATCATTAAATTGATAATATTTTTAAAATATTTAATTAATACGCTTCATAAAGTAAATTATCACTGCTAATAGTGTCTAAATAAAATATATTTCTAAAATGATATTAAAAAAAATTTTTAAAAGATTATTAAAGAAAAAAAAGGAAATTAAGACAACGGTTGTTGAAAAAACCTTTCTAGCTAAAAAAAAATCAAAATTAAAAATTATACAAAATAACTTTTTCCAAACATACAAGTCTACAAATGTAGATTTAAAATATAATCAAAGATTAATTAATTTTAGAGAAAAAAATCCTGAATTTAATTTTTATTTTTATGATGATATTGAAATGGATGAATATATGGAAAAAAATTGGAGCCATCGTAAAATTTATAAAATTTATAAAAATAGCATTTTTGGAGCATCTAAAGCAGATATTTGGAGATACTGCATACTTTATGAAAATGGTGGAGTTTATTTAGACTTCGACTCATCTATCGAATTTTCATTAAATGAGATACCACCTGATGTAAGTGAAGTTTTGTCCTATGAAAAAAATAAGATAAATTCACAAATATCTGAAGAATACACCCCTAATATAAATTTTTTTAAAAATCTTCCTAGTAAAAATGATAAAATAGACAATCCAGAAAATTTATTTATTCAGTGGTTATTAATTTTTAAAAAAAAACATCCAATATTAAAATTGGCAATTGAAGAAATTGAAAAAAATTATGATTTTTTTTGTAACAAAAATTTTAAATCTGCACATATGGCTATAGTAAATTTTACCGCACCAGTACTTTTAACTAAAGTAATTTGGGATTATGTTTTAGAAGGAAACAATATATATCAAAAAGGAATAGATTTTGATGACCAAGTTACTTTTAAAAATATCTCTAAGGATGGGGTTTATTTAAATGACAATGATTATTATAAAAATTTTAGTAATACAAAAATTCTCGTAGATGATAAAATAAGATTAAACTTGGGTTGTGGTGATGATATTAAAAAAGAATTTATAAATATCGATATTAGTAAATTTCATGAAAATATTTTAAATATTGATATAAAAGATATTAAATCAAATTTTTCTGAGAATACAGTTGATGAAATATATGCAAAAGATGTTCTCGAGCATGTTGGATTGCCTAATGCAAAAAAATTTTTAAAAGATTGGTCGTCATTATTAAAAAAAGGAGGATTTATTACTTTAATTACACCATGTCTTGATCTTTTTATTGATGCTTTTAGAAAAAATTTAATTGATGAGGAAAAATTTAATTATTTGTTATTTGCAGGAGTTCATTGGGACAAAGGTAAGCCTTTCTGGGATACAGAAAAAACAACAATTTATGATTGGCATAAAGTATGTTTTTCTAAAAATCAGTTACTTAAAATTCTTAAAGACAATAAATTGGAAATTGTTTCTGAAAGATATGATAAAATTACTAAAGATACTAATGGCTTAAATATGACGATTAAAGCAAAAAAAATAAATTAATTATGAATTTTTTTCTGAAAAAAATTATTCCAGATATAAATTTATCTAAAAAAATATCTAAATCACAATTTAATACTTATGAATTTGTAGATATGAATGATTGGTGTAATTACACAGCCAACATAAATCAACTATTAAAAAAAAAAAGAACATGGACAAGAGTTTTCAATGACTCTCAGATTAAATTGCATAAACCAGATTATTACATAAACAAACAATCGTTAAAAATATTATTAAATCATAAAACAGTTGGTATTAGTTTGAATGATTTGATTAAGGGAAGGAAAATTAATGGCTCAAAAATTGCACATCTAGATAATGTACTGGTTGAGGATAATAAAATTCCAATATTTTTAAAAAGAAATCTAGCTTTAACAGAGTCATATGGATCTTTAGAGTGGCTGAATTTTCAGCTTAATAAGTGGAACGATAGAAATAATTATAGAAAATCAAAGATATATGTTGAGGGAAGGAAATATATAGACGTCAAAGTTAAGCTATTACAAATTGATAAAAATAAAAACTTTACAAAAATAAATAAAGCTATTTATTTATCATCATTAGACGATAACAATTTTTTTCATTGGATTTTTGACACAATAAGTAGGATGAAAATTTTGAAATTAAGTAAAAAATTTGAAAAAATACCGATTATCCTTAGATCTAAACCTAATAAATTTCAAGAAGAGATAATTAAAGTATTTAAAATCAAAAATCAAATTATTTTAACGAATAAAAAAAATATTTTTGTTAAAGATTTATTTTTTCCATCCCTTCCTAGTCCACCAATTTGTGATGTAAATACATTAAATTGGATTAGAAAAAAATTTTTAGATTATAGCAAAATAAAAAAAAAAATTTTATATGCTAAAAAAATTTATATTTCGAGAGATGATGCTCATCATAGAAAAGTACTAAATTGTGATGAGATATATAATTTTCTAAAAAAATTTGGATTTAAAAAATATTTATTATCAAAAATGTCGATAAATGAGCAAGTTCAATTGTTTAAAAATGCTAAAATTATAGTTATGCCTCATGGATCAAGTGGTGTGCACACAGTTTATGCGCCAAAAAAAACAAAAATTATTGAATTTTTATCACCAAACCAAATTAATAATATGTTTTGTTGTTCTAGTAAAATTTTAGGTCAAAAATATGGTTTTATAATAGGAAAAAATGTGGATCATAAAAATAATTATCAAATAGATTTAAATCACGTAAAAAAAATAATTAAAAAAATAATTTAAAATATCTATAACTTAATCAAAAGATGAAAAAAGAATCTTTACTTTTACTACTAAAAGGATCTGCGGGTGAAATGGATTGGATACTGCCAGTAATCAGTAAGCTCTCAAAAAATTTTAATGTTTACACTTTCTTTAGATCTAAGAAAGCTTTTAAAATTTTAGAGGAAAATCCAAGTTTATTTAAAAAGTGGAATAAAATTAACAAAAATTATTATGTAGACAATATTTACAGAGGGTTTGTGTGGAAATTATTTCGAAAAATTTCAATAAAATTAAATCTGAAAAATCTAGTAAATAATTTAGATATAAAAATTCATAATATAGAATTTCTAAAAAAAAAATTTCTAAATTATCAAAATGAAAAAAATTTTTTTAAATATATTTTTTCAGAATATAATTATCCAAATAGTTGGTATGAAAGTGCAAAATATAAAAAAGATAAATCTTTAATTATTCATTATCCTCATTCACCCTGGATTACTTTTTTTAAAAAAGATTATAAAAATAATTATAAATTGAACGGAGATATTTTATTATTAAATAGTCAATATGATAAAAAAAGATGGAACAAATTTATAGAAAAAAAAAAAATTTTTGAGTTTGGTATACCCAAATATGATCCTAAATGGATTAAAGAACTAATTAAATTTGAGAGAAAAATAATAAAAAAAAATAAATTTATTATTACAATACCTTATAAATCTTTCTTCAATATTTACCCAGATAAAAAAGATATTTTAGAAAATTATTTTTCTCGTATGATTAATGGAATCCTTGATAATAACCAAAATTGTATAATTTTAATAAAACTCCATCCTAGACTAAAATGTAAATATACAGAAATAATGATCTTAAATTTAAAAAAAAAATTTAAAAATAGAATTATTTTGACTAAAACAAATCTTATTTATCTCGCTAAAATTTCAAATCTTTTTTTATGTCCCACAAATACAGCAACTATATTCGATTCTATATATTTTAAAACTCCAACTTTGCAATATGACGTTGGTATTAAAATGCTCGATGGTAAGGAAAACTATAATAATGTGTATGAAAGAAAAAAAATTTCAATTATCTTCAAAGATTTAACCTTGTTAAATAAAAATATAAATAATCTGATATCTAAAAAAATTGACTTAAGATTTAAATATCAACAAAAACAATTTCAAAAATTTTTTAAATACAAAAACTCAATATATAACATTGTATCTTTTTTGAAGGAAAAATATGATGAGAAATTTGAGATAATATAATTTACTTTATATATTACTTTTTTATAAGTATGTTATTTTACTTTCAAAAAAGTTACAAATATGTTTAAAAATAAAAATATTCTTATTACAGGTGGTACTGGATCTTTTGGTAAAAGTTTCATCAGGTATATTTTAAAAAATAAATTAGATTTCAAAAAAATTATTATTTTTAGTAGAGATGAATACAAACAATTTCATTTAGAAAATCAAATACCAAAAAATAATTTAAAAAAATTTAGATTTTTATTAGGCGATATAAGAGATTTAAATAGATTAAAATATGCTTTTGAAGATGTAGATTATGTTATTCATGCAGCAGCGCTAAAGCAAGTTCCAAAAGCAGAATATAACCCATATGAGTATATAAAAACTAATATTGTTGGAACTCAGAATATAGTCGAAGCTTCACTTAATTCAAAAGTAAAAAAAGTTATTTCTTTATCAACAGATAAGGCAAGCAGCCCAATAAACTTATATGGAGCAACAAAACTTTGTGCAGATAAAATTGTTACGTCTGCAAATAATATTAAGGGAAAAAAAAATATTAAATTATCTGTCGTAAGATATGGCAATGTATTTGCTAGTAGAGGATCTGTGGTTCCAAGGTTTTTAAATTTAAAGGATAATTATTTTCCAGTTACACATAAAGATATGACTAGATTTAATATCTCTTTACAAGATGCAATTAAACTTGTTATTTGGACATTAAAATATTCTTATGGTGGAGAAGTAGTAGTCCCAAGGATACCAAGTTATCGTTTAATAGATTTGGTAAAAGCAATTAATTCAAAAGCCAAAATAAAGTATATAGGTATTAGATTAGGTGAAAAATTATATGAAGAGATGATTTCATTTAATGAATCAAGACACACAATATCTCTTAAAAATAAATACATAATTCTTCCAGAATATGATTTAAATAAATCAAAAAAATTTTATAGAAAATTGAAAGACTACAAAGAAATTTCTAAACCTTTTAATTATAACTCAAACCAAAAAAAATTTCTTTCAATTAATAATTTAAAAAAACTTGTTAGAAAATTTCAATCAAAGTAAATGTTAATAAATTATGGAAAACAATTTACTGATAAAAATGATAAAAGGTTTATAATTAAATCTTTTGATCAACAAAACCTCACGAATGGGAAATATCTAAATCTATTTGAAAATAAAATAAAAAATTACTTAAAATGCAAATATGTTGTTGCATGTTCAAGTGGCACTTCAGCGATTTTTTTAGCGATGAAATCAATAAAATTAAAAAAAAATGATGTTGTGATAATGCCAATTATAAATTTTGTTGCTTCTGCAAATATTGCAAATTTACTTGGTTGTAAAATATATTTTGCTGACGTGCATGAGAAAACAGGTCAAATGACACCTGAGACCTTAAAAAAATGTATAAAAGAAAATAAATTAAAAAAAATTAAAGCTGTATTAATAATGTATATGGCAGGGCACCCTTATAATATTTTTGAATTTTTTAAACTAAAAAAGAGATATAAATTTAAAATTATAGAAGATGCGTGTCATGCATTTGGATCAGAATACAAAAATAAATCTTCCTATAAAATAGGTTCTTGTAAACATAGTGACATCTCAACCTTTTCATTTCATCCCTTAAAGACAATTACAACAGGTGAGGGAGGATGTTTAACTACTAATAATTATGAGATTTTTAAAATGGCAAGAAATTTAAGAAATCATGGTTTTGAGTCAAATTTTAAGAAATCACATTGGGAATATAATCTATTATCAAACAGTTTAAATTTTAGATTAAGCGAAATAAATTGTGCATTGGGAGTTTCTCAAATAAAGAAAGTAGATATTTTTTTAAAAAAAAGGTTAGATATAGCTAAAAATTATTTTAATCTTTTTAATAATATTAATTTTAAAAAATATATTGACTTACCAAAAGTTAATAAAAGTTTTAAGTCATCATGGCATCTTTTTTTAATTTATATTGATTTTAATAAATTTAAAACTAACAAAAAATCTTTAATGAATTATTTACTTAAAAAGGGTTTAAAAGTTCAATTTCATTATATTCCAATTAATGAATTTAAAGTTTTTAGTATTCCCAAAAAACTTTTTAAAGGAGCTAAAAAATATAAAGACTCTACTTTAAGTATCCCAATATATGTTGGACTTGAAAAAACAAACCAAATCAAAGTTGTTAGATTAATAAATAATTTTTTACAAAAAAATTTAATAAGAAAATGAGAACAATTTTTAGATTTTTAGATAAAAAAGTAAAAAGAAACTTATTTATAATATTAATTCTTTCCTTTTTTATTATTTTGCTGGAAACATTGAGTATAGCTGCGATATTCCCTTTAATGAAGATGTTACTTGATACTGAATATTTAAAAACTATTAGTATTTTTAAAAATTTAATTAATAATTATAACGAAAATACAGTATTGATAATATTTGTGGGATTAATTTTTTTTATTTATACCCTTAAAAATTTGTTATTATTAATATTTACTATCATCCAAAGTAAATTTTTAAATTTTGCTAACGCAAATTTTTCAAGTAATTTATATAAGATATATCTGAAATTTGAATATCAAGAATTTCAAAAAAAAAATACAAGCTATTACTTAAGAAATATAATCGATAATGTTAATGCATTTTTTGGAACATTTATTAAATATTTGATAAGTTTTGTTACAGAGCTTTTTATAGTGCTAGGATTATTTATAATAATGTTCATTGCGTCTCCTCTAACTAGTATTCTATTTATTTTCGGCATGGGATTAATAGGAGTTTTAGTTTATCTTTATCATCAAAAAAAGATTTCATTCTGGGGAAAAATTATTCACGAAAATTTAGTCAATAAATTAAATCAAGCAAAGAGAGGGCTTACCCTTTTTAAAGAAATAAAATTATTTAATAAAGAAAATCATTTCGTAAATAACTATTTTCAAATTTTAAAAAATATTGCAAATATTTCTTACAAGTTTGATGGTGTAATGGCATTACCAAGACTTTTTTTAGAAATTGGAGGCATAACTTTTATTTGTATTTTTATTTTAATTAAGGTTATGAGCAATCAAAATCCCTCAGATTTTTTACCTATTTTGGCACTATATGCTTTATCAGGTTTTAGGTTAATGCCATCGGCAAATAGATTAATTGGTGCAATCCAAAGATTAAAATTTTCAAAACCAATGATAGATTTTTTAGAAATAGAGATCGAAAGATTTTATTCAAAGGATGTTAAAAATAAAGAATATCAGGATTTGGATTTTATTTTTAATGATAAAATTCATATAAAGAATTTAGTATTTAAATACCAAGAAAGTGGTGAGAAAATCTTTGATAATTTAAATTTAGAGATAAAAAAAGGGGAATTTGTAATAGTAAGTGGACCTAGTGGAGTAGGAAAAAGTACATTGATCAATCTTATTTTAGGTCTATTAAAACCTATAAGTGGAGAAATATTGATAGACAATCAAAATATTAACAAAAATTTGGGAAAATTTTATAAAATTATTGGCCACGCACCACAAGATATTAATTTAATTGATGACAGTCTTACAGCAAATATAGCATTTGGATGTTTCCCTGATGAGGTAGAAAAAGACAAAGTCATTAAAGCAATGGATATTGCTGGATTAAAAAATTTTGTAGAGAGTTTACCAAAAAAACTTGATACTAACGTAGGTGAAAAGGGTTTTAAAATTTCTGGAGGGCAAAAACAAAGGATTGGTATTGCAAGAGCTATTTATAATAACCCGCAAATTATCATTTTAGATGAATCTACCAACGCACTAGACTCTGAAAAAGAATTAGAAATAATTAATTCGCTAAAAAATGAAAAAATGACAGTAATTCATATTACACATAAAAAAGAATTATTAAAATATTCTGACAAAAATTTTGTATTAG
>MDTA01011087.1_pt1 | contig 13671 bp, 14 predicted proteins | sample 811151 | NCBI WGS metagenome assembly MDTA01 (sample SAMN05326648, study PRJNA326480) | marine metagenome | isolation source: seawater | place: Indian Ocean: South | collected 2010 | reverse complement strand
TTGTAAATTTTAATTTCTTTAATACCCCTGTCGGTTTCTAAGATAGTTTTTGTTTTTTTTAGCTCAAATTTTTTTCGAGAAAGTCCTAAATTTTTGATCTTTTTATAAAAAAGGAAATAAAAAAAGAAAGTACTTAAAGTTACAACAAAAAAAATTATCAATACTTCCTCGAAAACAAAATAAAGTAAAAATAAAGTCAAAAAAGAAAGGATTATCGATTCAGTTATAAATACTACGCTAGAAATCAAATATGTTTGTAGAATAATTAATTCGCTACCCAGCTTTGTGAAAAAATTTGATGAACTTTCATTGATATAAAATTCATATTTTTGAAATAGAAAAATTTTATATATATTTTTCGAAAAATCTCTCAGTGTCTTAAAAATTAAATTTGATTCAAGATAATGAAAAAATAATAAAAATAGGTTTTTTAAGATAAATATAGACGGTAATAAAATTATGCAGAAATATAAAAAACTTTCTTGTGTGAATATTTTCAGCCCATAGGATGAGAGATAATCATTAAATTTTAAATAAAATGTATTGTCTAACAAGCTTGAAACAATAGGGATTAAAAGACCAAGTCCTAAAACTTCCAAAATAGAGGCAAAAATCGATGTTAAAACAACTATTGAAAAAAAAACTTTTTTTTTAAATCCTAAAGTTTCTAAAAGTTGAAACATGTTAATAAATTAATTCAAGTTATAAGGTTTAGCTCAAATGTTGCACCCTTAAACATATACTAATATAAAATGATGTAAAGTTTTATGAAAATTATTCATTTTTCAGGGTTAGAAAAAAATTTAAATTGTTCTAAATATAATAATATAATTCTAAGTTGGAATTCCAATAATAATTATATTAAACATCTCAAAGACAAAGAAATATTTTATGTAGCTAAATTTTGGCAAAAAAATTTATATAAAGTTAAAAATAAAGTAATTAATTTTAAAAAAAGACTTTTTCCTAATCTTTGCAAAGAGCTTAACCTAGTGAATAATATAAATTATTCTAATAAAGAATGGGAAATTTTGATTGAGCCATGGTTAAATTTATATATTGAAACAAATTATTTTAGATGGCTGATAGTAAATGAGCTTACTAAAATCTACAAAAACTTTGATTATCTCGAAATAAAAGTAAAAAAAAGAATTCCATCATTCGACACATTACAATTTAATGAATTTAATTATAATGATGATGTTTTTAATCATTTAATATTTCAAGATATTTTAAAATTCATAAATAAAAGAAAGGGAAAACAAAAACTAAAAAAAAAAGTTTTCAGATTACAAAGCAAATTTATAAATAAAATTTATACAAAAATTAAAAACAACTTTTTTCTAATATTGTATGAAAAAATAATATCAAATATTTTTCAGATTAAAACATTAATTAATTTAAGAACAAGAAAAATAAATTTTATTAAAATTTGTTTAAAATTAAAGATTTTACCTTTTAAAGGTTTGTCTGTTTTTGATAGAAATAAACTAATCAAAATCACAAAAAAAGAAGATTTTGATAAAAAAAAACGTCAAAATTTAAAATTTATTTATAAGAGTAAGAGTAAATTTGAAAATTATATTTTCGATAAAATTAAAAACGATATACCAAGAATTTTCATAGAAAATTTTAATGATATAAAAAAAATACATCAAAATAAACTTCCACAAACAAATGTCGTAGTTTCTGATACTATGCATGAATACAATCCAATTTTTAAATCATGGCTTGCAACAAAAAAAAATTCAAATAAAACTTTTAAAATAATTACTGCAGATCATGGTGGTTTGTATGGTTCAAGTGATCGGATTTATAATTACAATCATTCGATCTCTTCCATTGATTTAAAATATCAAAAAAAAACACTAAAAAAACAAATTAGTTTACCTTGTCTTTTTTTAAATAAAAATAATAAAAATCAAAATGATAAAATATTGATAATTTGCAAAGATATTCCGAAATATCCTAGACATTTTTTTAATGGACCTATGAGTGAAGAAATTAATTTTGAATATTTTCAAATTAAAAGTCTTATAAAAAATTTAGAAAAACATATAAATAAAAAAATTTTTATAAGACCATATATGGTTCACTCTGGGTGGAATCTTTATAAAAAATATCAAAAAATAGTTAGTAAAAATAAAATGATTTTTGAGAATTCTAATTACCAAAGATTAAAAGATCTAGCTATCATTAGAATAGTAACTTATCCTCAAACTGCTTTCTTAGAGTCGTTAATTAACGGACCTACTTTTTTATTGTTAAACACTAATCATTGGTATGAAAGTAAAAGAAATAAAAAATTTATGGACATTTTATTCAAAAATAAGATTGCTTTCAAAAATGGTAAAGATTTAGCACTGCATTTAAATAAAATAGAAAATAATATTCAAGGGTGGTGGCGACAAGAAAAAATTCAAAGAAGTGTAAACTTGTTTCTTAAAAATACAAATATATACGATAATGATCCAACTTCTAAATGGGCCAAAATCTTAAAAAAATTTATTTCATGATATAATCAAAGCATTCAAACAGATCTAAGTGCCCCAATAACAAATTGTTAAGTTCTCGTATAATTAATTTTTTTGCATGGTATTCCTGCATACACACCAGATTTAGATAAATTTTTATTCACTAAACTTAATGCACCGATACTACATTTTTTTGCAATTGTAATTTTAGGAAGAATTACTGTGCCTGATCCAATAATTGAAAAGGATCCTATTTTGACTTTTCCTTTTTTATAATTTTGATCTTTATTTTTTACAAACAATCCTGTTGGAGATTTTCCAGAATAATCATCAGTTTGTGAGTAAATTTTTACTCCTTGGGACAGAGTGCAATTATCCTCTATAATCACTCCTCCAGAGCTTAATATGTGACAATGACCACCAACGTGAATATTATTTTTAATATTTAAATAGCCTTTGTCTGCTATAATGCTTGTGAAAGCATCTATCCGAATATTATTTCCTAGTGATATATTTTTTAGACCAATGATTAAACAAGATTTACTTATTTTAACATTTTTGCCAATTTTTTTAAAACCGATCTTGGTTAGTTTTTTTGTATCATAAAAACCATTGTAAAAAATATTTTTCATAAAATCAGTTATAATTAATGAACTAATATCTTAAATATTTACTATAGGTTAAATAAATTTTGAATATTTAAATGTTTTTCTGATCATAAATCAAGCCAATTGAGCCATTAGTACAGGTCAGCTGAACACATTACTGCGCTTTAAACTGATTTAACTAAAATTTTTTTTATTTTTGTGTCATTAAGATAAAAATTTAAAGTTTTTAAGTCTTCTTTATTATCTATATCAACCCATCTTTCATTAGATGAAATTAATGAATATGTTTTTCTGGGATATTTTACCCTTTTTGAATATAAAAAGGCTCTGTAAATATAAAGATTACCGGTTACAACATACTTATTATTAATGTCTTGTGATCTTTTATTATAAGAAAATTCAGGTTTCCAAATTTTATTTTTTACAGCTCCAGTAAAAGATGAGTCTTTTGCTAAATGTATTAAGCTATCAAAACTTTTTTCATCATTTAAAATCTTAATTGATCTATTTAATAAACTTAATTTTCTTAATGGTGAAGTAGGTTGTAATAAAATTATATATTTATAATTTTGTTTCTTAAAATTTTTAGCATGTAGAATAACTTCATGCATAGAGGTATGATCATTGGATATTCTTTTTGGTCTTTTTAAAAAATTTACTTCTTCTTTATCACAAATTTTTTTTATTTTATTACAGTCACTAGAAACAACTATATCATAATTTTTTTTATTGAATTTTTTGGCATACTTTATGGTCCAAAAAATTAATGGCTTATTCAAAACTTTAATTAGATTTTTATTTTTAATTCTTTTTGAGTTTCTTCGGGCAGGTATAATTATTAAATTTTTCATTAATTTGAATAATTTTTAAAAATTTTTAATTGATCTTTAGTACCAAGATCAAACCAATTTTCATAAAATGGAAATGCAATAACTTTCTTCTTTTTCTTAATTAATAACATTATAAGCTCATCCATATCTTTATGTTCTCCATATTTTAAAAAATTTATACATTTGGTCTTTAAGACATAAATGCCTGAATTTATAATTATGTCATTTTTCGGTTTCTCTAGAATATTACTTACTCTTATTCCTTTAGTAATTATCTCACCAAAGTTGTTTTTAGAAATATATTTTTTTACTGCTATTGTTAAGTCGGCCTTATTTTTAATGTGAAAATCAAGTAAGCTTCTATAGTTTATTTCACTTATAACATCACAATTTGTTAGTAAAAAATTCTTCTGTCTTATCTTTTTTTTTAGGAGAGATAAGGATCCAGCAGTTCCAAGCGGTTTATTTTCTCGAACATAATCAATACTTACATCAAGGTTTTTACCGTTTTTAAAATAAGTTTTTATTAATTTACTTTTGTAGAATGTGGTCAAAGTAAAATTAATAAATCCATATTTTTTTACATTATCAATTACAATAGATAACATTGGAATTTTTTTTATAGGTACTAAAGCTTTAGGAATTTTTGATGTTATTGGCTTTAATCTTGATCCAAGACCTCCGGACATTATCACAACTGGTATCTTTAAATGCTGAAAAATTGATTTATCAATGTTAAATATGCCTATAACTTTATTTCTACTGATTATCGGTGCTTGATCAATTTTCTTTAATTTTAATTTTTTTAAAACAACTTTTTTGTTAAAATTTTCTTTTAATATATATGGTCTTTTATTATATATCTGTGTTATCTTAGTCTCTAAAGTTTTACCTTTTAATAATGCTCTTCTAATGTCGCCATCATTAAGTACCCCCTTAAATGAATTTTTTTTATCCACTACAATACATAATCTTGAACGTGAATAGTTAAGACTTTTTAAGGCATCTTTTACCTTTTGATCCAACTGAATAAAAGTTTTCTTAAAGTCTAAAAACGGAGAATTTCTTTTTTTAGATATCATAAAAAATCTTTTTTAAATCATATTTAAAATTCAATATTTTCTTAGCAATTTTATTGGGGGTGTTCTTTTTTAAAAATGGATTTGAAACTTTTTTTGATCTTTTTTTTATCTTATTAAAAGCTTTTTTTATTGAATAAAAATCGTAATCACAATTTATTATATTAGGAGATGATATTCTACCATTCTGCCTATTACCGATATTAATTGTTTTTGTTCCAAAACTAGGTGTTTCTAATACTCCACTAGATGAATTTCCAATTACCAAATAAGCAATTTTCATTAAAGAGATATAAGATTGACTACCTAGGGAGTCAAAATAATAGTGATTTTCTCTTTTTCTAACGAACTTAAGAAGCTCTTTTTTTACAATGTGAGCTTCATTATCAAAGTTAGGTGATGTAAGAATTATTATATAATCATTTAACGTATATAAAAATTTAATTAAATTTTGTATTTGATTTTTTGACTCATTTTTTTCTAATGTTACAGGATGAAATGTTACTAAAACAATCTTTTTATTAAAATTTATTTTTAATTTTTTTTCTAACTCTTTCTTTTTTAAAATTCTAGTTTTCGAAATTGCATGAGCTCCCAATCCACCAAAATTAAAAATAGATTTTGGGTTTTCACCTAATTGAATTAATCTTTTTCTATATTGTTCATGTATTGGAAAATGGAGATTAGAAAATTTTGTTATTGAGTGTCTAATCGAGTCATCAAGGGCACCTTTGGTTATTTCGCCCCCATGAATATGTGCTATTGGAATTCTAAATACCATTGCTGCAATAGCACAACCTAACATTTCATACCTATCACCCAAAATTATTAATACGTCTGGTTTAAGCTTTTTGATAACATCTCTAGTAATTTTGATAGATTTTATAAGATAATTACTTATATCTGTATCTTTAAATTTTTTATCTAAAATTTTTTTTTGAATTATATTTTTTATTTTATCTTTTTTAATTTCAGAAATAGTCTTTCCAAATTCTTTTGAAAGATGAGAGCCACTTATTAATAAAAATGTATCTTTATTTAGCTTTTGAGTTTCAATTATTACATCTTTTAACAAACCATAATCAGCTCTTGATGTAGATATAAACAATATTTTTTTCATAAAATTATTTTATAATTTGATTTTTTTTATAATTTTTTAAACTTTTTTTACCTATCAGTTTTTTTAATTTAAAAGGTGATAATCCGTATCCAGGTCTTTTAGCTATCAAATTTTTTTCTGAAAAAATTTCACCTTTTTTAATGTCTTTAAATGCAAATAAGGATTTTCTAACTATCTTCATGTTTTGTATCTCACTTTTTGAAGGAACCTTTAGGCCATTTCCTGCTGCTAACTCTATATTTCTAATGGCCTTAATCATTGATTTTAATTCATTAGGTTCAAGACTTGCTTTATGGTCTGGTCCCTTCATATTACGATTTAATGTAAAATGTTTTTCTATACAAGTAGCACCCATAGCAACAGCGGCAATACTAACCTCAATTCCAGGAGTATGATCACTATACCCGTATGATGTGTTAAATTTTTTTCTTATTGTGTGCATAGCTTTTAGGTTTACATCTTTCATGGGTGTAGGATAAGCAGTATTTGCGTGCAGGATGGTTATATTTTTTTTCTTTGTACCACAATTAATTAGTACTTTTAAAGCATCCTCAATTTCTTTCATATTTGCCATTCCTGTTGAAAGAATAATTTTTTTTTTTAATTTTCCAATATGCCTTAAGTAAGAAAAGTTTGTTATCTCTCCACTTGGTATTTTAAAAATTTTAATACCTAATCTATCTAATAGATTTATACTCTCAAGATCAAATGGAGATGATAGAAATAAAATTTTTTTTTTTTTACAATAAGAAATAAGTTTTCGATGATCATAAATATTTAATTCCAACTTTTTTAACATTTCAAATTGTGACTCATCTCTTTTATTTTTTTGTTTTTGGTAATTAGCTTTTTTTGCATTTTTAGTTACTAAATTTTCTGCCTTAAAAGTTTGAAATTTAACGATATCAGCTTTTGCTTTAACAGCTACATCAATTAATTTCTTTGCTAGTTTAATTGAACCGTTATGATTAACACCTGCTTCTGCGATGATTAATACTTTTCTAGACTTCAAATCTGTTTCCTTCTTCAATTATCCCATCATATTCAAATGCTTTATGACCCCAAGGACCATCAGCAAAATAACCAATATTTAATTTCATTTAAACTTACATTTTTCCATCAAGATACCTGTTGATATCAAAATATTTGAAATCAGGTATAATTTTAAAAAACTCATTTACTATCGATTTTTTATCCCAGGGTATATTAGACTTAATTTTTTTAATTGATTTTTCAAAATTATCTAATTTGGCTCCATCAAAATACAAATTATTTTTAATAATACCCAAGTTTTTAAATTTATCCATATCAAGTATTTCGTTAGTTGTATAAAATTCTTCAATAGTTTTTTCACCAGTAGTATCGCTCGTAGAAAAAAAACAAGGCCATTTATTTTGCTTAGGTAAGGTCCTCACTAACTTTCTTGCTTCATCTTCTGAGCTACAAATATATGCCTCATAACCTTTAATTTTTAAAAATTTTATTGCTAAATCTGAAAACGATAAAAGATCCCTTTCTTTAGTAAGTTTAGGAAAAAAAATATCTCTATTTTCTCCGAAAATGCTACTCATAATACACAACTCGCCACTTTCTTGAGGAGTTAAAAAATATCTTTTTACGTCATTAGGTGCTGCTATTGGTTGCCTCTTTTCTATTCGCTTATTGAAGCCATATAACAAAGATCCATCACTAAAAGCAACATTAGCAAATCTCGCGGTAGATATATTGATATCAGATGATCTACGCATTAAAAACATTTCCATTATACTTTTACTTGCACCCATCATATTGACTGGATTAGCTGCTTTATCCGTACTCACACAAAAATATTTTTTCACGTTATTTTCAATAGATTGTTTAATTGTTTTATCAGTATTAAAAATATTTACATCTATCATTCTCATTAATGTAAAAGGATCTTCCTCACTCCTTACATGTTTAAGCGCAGAAAGATTTAATACATAATCAAAATTTTTCTCTGAATTAATAAAGGCATCATATTCAACTGAACCAATATCTAATGCAAAAGTTTTGAAGCTACCTTTTATGTAACCTAATGAGCTTCTAATATCTCTTACTAATTCTGTTAGATTATTTTCATTAATATCTACTATGTAAAGCTTCTTTGGCTTTCTCTTATAAATCTCTTTTGTTACTGCTTGTCCAATGGATCCCGCTCCACCTAAAACTAAAAAACTTGATGAAGACACTTTATCTTTAAGCTCATCCTCTGATGCTTTAATGTCTTTACCAAATAATTCATAAGATCTACCAATCAAATTTAAAGTTTCATTCATTTTTATTTTTTATATTCTGTAATTATAAAAGCAATAGTGTTTTAAATAGGGCTTAGTTAAAATATATAAACTCAATTTTATATTATAAACAAAAAAGCCACTCAATCTTGAACTTTCATACTTTCAATTTATTCATTAATTTCAAGATTAATTGAAGTCATAGTTGATAGTGACTAAAAATATTCTACAATAATTTTTTTTAAGATTTCTTTTTTGTGGTTAACGATAATTTTTTTAAAAAAGAGGTAGTTCATAAATTTATATTTGAGTAAATACTTAATTTTATTTGAAAGAAATTTTGGAAAAAATATTTTGGACGTATGAAAAAGAATATTTTTCTTTTTAAAATAATAATTTTCTTTGTTTTTTTCAGATATTCGAGTTTTCATATCAAGTTTATGAATATTATTTTGGTTTATAGGAACTTGTAAATAATTTGAAAAATCATTTAAAAATTTTTTTTATCATTTTTTAAATCGTCATATTGAAAAATAGTTATCTTATTTTTAGGGAAAGTTTTGTAAATTTCTTTTAAATTATAAACGTTTAATAAAAGTAATAATTTTTCATATCCTTTTTTTTTCTTTTCAATACAATCCAAGAAATAATTTATATCTAAAAATTTTTCACCAAAAAGGCTATTGATTCTATCTGACATTGTTGCAAATAAAGAAGGAATAGATTCTTCTAAGTTTCTTTGAATAAAAAAGATTTCGTAATCAATTTTTAGTTTATCTAAAAAATTTAAAAGTTTCTCATGTTTAATGCACTGAGGAACTATTTCAATTTTATTTGTTTTGTGATTTCTTTGATATGGAATATTCCAATTTTCTTGAGAAATTAAGATTTTTTTGAAGTTTTTTTGATATTCTTTAAAATTATTAACTAAAGATATATATTCATTATCGGTAAACTCTTTACGATTATCAACTAAATCATTTAAGTCACTAAAAAGTTTGTAATTATCTTGATTATAAAAACGTCCAATGTAATGAATTCCTTTTAAGGCTGGATAAAAGTTAGTTTGAAGATTGGTCAATGAACTTTTTTGAAATCCTAAATTAATATAAATCATAAACTTAACTTAAAAATTTATTATAGATAATAATCAGTATTTACTTATTATACAAACAATGAAACTTAAAGCTATTTTGACTTATGCCACAGATCAAAAAGATATTTTTAAAATAATTAAAAATTTGACCTTGTTTATTAAAAAATATGTAAATGAAAATATTATGTTTCAAGACATGATAAAAAAAATAAGCTTAACTTTAGATATACCCAAATCGATAATTGAAAAAAGAACCTATCAAATAATATTTAGAAATTATAACGTTGAAAAAAAAAAATTCATTTTTAAAAATAATCTCCTTTATATTTGTAAAGATTTTTTGATTGTTTTAGGAATGTCTACTTTTTTACTACTAAATTATTTTCTTAAGAAAAAAAAAAAAATTAAAAAATTCGATTTAATATGCGATGGCCTTTCATCTAATACAGATATTTATAGACATAAACTCTTATCAAGTAATTTTCGATCAACACTTATGTTGGTCAATAAAAAATTAAGTTCAAATAACGAAAATACACAAATTATAAATACTAAATCTGAATTTTTTAATTTTGTATCCTTAGATTTAAGTCTTGAGAAAAGGTTATCTCTAATTCTATTATTGATAAAAATTTTTTTTACATCAATCTATAATGGTTTCAATTTTACCTCGATTTTCAAATTTATAGTTTATGATATTATAAAATATAAGAAAATTTATTCTCAATACTCTGCTAAATATTATTTTAATTACAAATTCTACGATACTAACCCCATACAAAATTTTATATTTAAAGAAACTGGAGGAATCAAAACATCATGTTTTCAAAAAAGTCTTTGTTTCTTGCCTTTAAGTTGTTTTGTTTATTCAGATATTTTTTTTTCGTTAGGGAAGGAACAAGGTAAAATATGTAATGATTTGGGTGGTGAAATAAAACTATTTAAACCTGTCGGATCATTTTTCATAGAAAGTACTTGGTTAAAACAAAAAAAAGATTTAGAAAAAATTCCTGATATAGATGTGTTGATAATTGGTATGAATGTTCCCTGGAAATATTCACTAGTTGATGAAGATTTTAAAAATGGTTATTATAAAAAATTCATACCATGGATAAAAAAAATTTCAGAAGATTTTCCAACAAAAAAAATTTATTACAAGCATCACTCAAATTTTTCAGGTGACATTAGGGAAAAGAATTTATTATCTAACACAAATATTAAAATAATTAGAGATGATATGAGTATAAATTCAACTTACGCATGGGCCTTTAAAAGTAAAATAAATCTGTCGTTTGGGTCTACTATGGTTTTAGAATTGAATGGAAATGGAAAAAAAGCTTACTTTATTGATCCTGATGGAAAAAACTATCAATGGTATTATGGTATTAGTAATTTTGAAAAATATAGAATTAGAACTTATGACACATTAAAAAAGATGATAGAAAATAATGATAATAAAAAAAGCGAACTTAATTTTGAAGATAAAGATTTTCTTTGTATTAGAAGTGACAATACATCAAAAAATATAGCGAATTTTTTGAAAAGTTGGAACTAATCATCCTCAATAAATCTGTTTTTTTTAAGCCCAAATAATTTATTCTTGTAAAGCAATTCTGCAATTTTAAAAGAATATTGATCGTCAATATCGGTAGCTACTAAAGAATTTAATTTATAAAAGTAAGGTTTCTTTCCAACACACGAACCCCACTTTACCATATCTTTTCGTTTCAATATACTAATCGCAAATGGCAGTGTAAGTAAGGGCTCTAAATCTTGTGACCTGGGCCAAGGACTCCTTTTAAAGTTGATTGGTTTTTTTTTGTAAAAAAAATTTTGCTGATTATTTACTGCGCTTAAAAAACAATCATAATTTTTTGATATTTCTTTAAATTTTTTTACAGCTGATTGGTATATGAACTCATCACATAGTGGATTTGTAACGTTAATCCATGCAATGTAATCTCCCTTTATTTGGGATGCTATATTTTTATAGACCTCACTCATTGGAACACTGCTTGTAGAAAAATATTTATCTCTTAAATGAGTATCAAATCCATTATCTCTAGCATATTTAAGAATTTTTTTATTTTCAGATGATATAACTATTTTTTTGAAACAATTGGTTTTTTTTAATTGTTTAATTTTGATCTTGTATAAGTTACTTCCTGCAAAATTAGTTAAATTTTTTTTTTTAACTCTCTCAGAATCTCCTTTAACAGGGACTAATGCAGTTATATTGTTTTTACTAAACATTATTTAATTCACTAAATTTTTTTAAATTATTAATACTATAACCATCAAATATTGATATTTTATTTTTAGCTAAATTTAATAAAGTGAGAATTGAATATAAATTATTATTTTTTGAATTAAGAATATTCTTAAAGATTCTTATTTTCTTTTTATTATCTAATATTAGGTAAATTTTAGTTGATAAATTTAACATTTTTAAATTCATAGTAATTCTTTTAATAAAAGGTTTACCTATCTTTTCTGTAATCAGTATATTTGGTTTTCTCTTCAAATTTACCAATTGTTTGTATTTTTTTGATTTTACAAATATTGATGCAAAATGCCCATCATCACCTATTGCTAAAAAACAAATTGTTTTAAATTTCTTTAAAGATTTGGAAGTATTACTAACATTTTTACTTTTAGAAGATTTCATTTCTAATGGCTTCAGCTTTTCTGACAAATTATTTTTACTTAATATTGAATTAATTTTTTTATAATTAGAATTTTTACTTTTTATATTAACTGCTCTTTCATCTGTCATAAATAAGTTAACTTTTTTCCAATTAACTTTACTTCTAAATAGTTTGTCATAAAATTTTAGGGGAGAATTACCACCTGTTAAAATTAAATTAATCTTCTTTGCTTTATTAATATCTTCAATAACTTGATTTACCAAACGCATTTTAATTTATTATTCCTTTCCACCTCTTCTCCTATTAATGACTTGTCTCGTTCTGTAATCACATGCAAGTTCTAAAAGAAAACTTGACTTTAAAGAAATACATAATGGTATCCAAAAGCTCTCTTTTTTTGATTTTTTGTAATGTTTAATTGCTCTTAACACTCCATCATCGTTTAATATTTGATAAATTAAAGTTTTTCTTATTTTCATTCCTTTTTCTAGTTCAACTTTTTTTAAAAAAATTGATCTAGTTAACGATATCAAAACTTGAATGGAATGAAAAATGAGAGCTTGCATACAAAGAGCTTCCGTCTCTTCAGAAGAAACATTTTTATTTACTAGGCTATTTCTAATGTGTTTATTAATAAGTTTAATATTTTCAAATGAAAAATTATTAATAAGGCTTTCTGTGACAGCAGTTTTTAAATTAGGATATACCCTATAACAATAAAGTTGCTGACGAATATAAAATGCGTTTTTCAAAAAACCAAATACGTTCCAACAAAAGGTCTTATCTTCCAACCATCTTAATTTTTCCTCAAAATATATTTTATTGTCAACTATTAATGATCTTTTGATCAACCTGCCATTACAACCAAACAAACCTAGGTGACCTAATGTTGGGTCGTTAAGCTCTCTATGCATTGCTGCAAGCAAATCTTTATCATCAAACATCATATCTGTGGGATAATTAAAAAGATTCTCTCTTTGATTAGAAGAATTTTCAACTCTTTTAAAGTCAGAACATACAAAATCGCAGTTCAATTCTTTCGCTTTATTAAATAAAACAGATAAAGAATGTTTTTCAATAACATCGTCTACATCCATAAAAAAAAGGTAATCACCTTTAGCTTTTTGAATACCAAAATTTCTTGCAGCGGATTGACCAGAATTAGAATTTAAAGAAAAAACTTTTATATTTGCAATGTTAATTTTTTTGATTAAATTTAAGCTGTCATCAGTTGAGGCGTCATCAATAAAAATTATTTCCCATTTACCCTCAAAGTTTTGATTTGTTGTGACATCTATACAATCTCTTAGATATTTTTCTCCATTAAAAACAGGAATGATAATGCTAACATCAAATTTATCTTGCATAGAAATTTATTATAACAATTGTGAATTAATATCTTAATTATTTTCTATAAGTTAAATTAATTTTTTTAGATATTTGAATTTTTTTCAGTGCATAAATCAAGCCAATTGAGCTATTAGTACTGGTTAGCTGCACGTATTACTACGCTTCCACACCCAGCCTATCAACGTGGTGGTCTACCACGGCTCTATAGGAA
>MDTA01052204.1_pt1 | contig 13675 bp, 15 predicted proteins | sample 811151 | NCBI WGS metagenome assembly MDTA01 (sample SAMN05326648, study PRJNA326480) | marine metagenome | isolation source: seawater | place: Indian Ocean: South | collected 2010 | reverse complement strand
TAAAAATAAAAAAAAAATCAAGTTAATAAGGATTAATACTAAATCTATGTTAGAACGACCTTCGTTAATTAATTTGTCATACCAAGATGTAACATCATTCATCTTAATCAAATATAAATCATAAAAAACTGGGAAAAAAAATATAATAACAAACCACACTGATAACCCAATATGACGTAGACGTCTTATAGTTAGACTTAAAAGTGATATTGTTAAAGGTAAAGAAATAAATAGTATAAGAAATTCAACAATTGAATCGTTTACATCTCCAAAAAATAAAATCTCTTCAATTAGTATCTCCATTAGACCTATAATAAATCCAAACAAGAAGACAAATAAAACTACGAAAATGGAAAAAATAATATATTCTTTTCTGTTAGTCTCACCTTTGAAATTAAACGTATTTCTTATTCCAGATAAAATTGAATCTTTGATATTCATTTTTAAAAACCCGTTTAAAGTTTAACATTAAAAGAATATTAGTGTTAAAGAATTTAATCAACAATATAAATTACACGACAAACGAGTCTATTCGACAGTTACTGATTTAGCAAGATTTCTTGGTTGATCGACATCTGTACCTTTTTTTACTGCAACAAAATATGCTATTAATTGCACTGGTATTGAATATAAGATAGGTTGAACAAATTCATTCACATTTGGCAATACAATTTTTTTTACTGAAATATCACTAGTTTTTTTCTCGCCATTTTTATCTGTAATCAGTAAGACTTTTCCACCTCTAGCCATAATTTCTTGCATATTAGAAATATTTTTTTCAAATAAAAAATCTTTTGGTGAAACAACCACAACAGGAACCTTGTCATCAACAAGAGCAATCGGGCCATGTTTCATTTCACCAGAGGCATAACCTTCAGCGTGAATATATGAAATTTCTTTAAGTTTTAACGCTCCTTCCATAGCAATTGGAAAAGAAGAACCTCTTCCCAAAAAAAGAGCACTTTTAGCATTTACAATACTGCTACTTTTAACTTTAATTTTTTCACTCATATCTAAAACACAAAGAATACTTGATGGAAGTTCTAATAAGCTTTCAGTCAAAATTAACTCTTCTGATTTTGATAAAGTCTTTTTCTCCCTAGCCATTACTAAACATAATGATGCCAAAACACATAATTGCGCAGAAAATGCTTTTGTTGAAGCCACACCAATCTCAGGACCTGCTGCTATTGAAAGCACATAATTAGATTCTCTAGCAATACTACTTTCAGTTACATTTACTAAGCTTAAAATTTTACATTTATTTTTTTTTACAAATTTTAGAGCCGCAAGGGTGTCAGCTGTTTCACCAGATTGTGAAATAAAAATAGCCAAAGTTTCTTTTGGATCGTCCACAAAGGATTTATATCTAAATTCAGAGGCAAGGTGAGCTGTAGCATTTATTTTTGTATATTTTTCAATCCAATAAGTTGCAACTTGGCATGCATAATATGAAGTGCCACAAGCAATCAAATTTATTTTTTTAATTTTCTTCCAATTAATACTTACATCTGGAATATTAATTTTTTTGTTAATTGGATCTAAAAATCTAGTCAGAGAATCACCAATTATGTGTGGTTGTTCGTAAATTTCTTTTTGCATAAAGTGATTAAAATTTCCCTTATCTAAATTTTTGTTTGAATGGCTTGATAAAGTAATTTGCCTTTTAACTTTTCTAAATTTTTCGTTAAATATTTGATAAGAGTTTTCTTTTATAAAAACACTGTCTCCTTCCTCCAAAAAAATAATTTTTTTGGTAAATGGCGCTAAGGCCACAGAATCTGATCCTAGGAAAGTTGAATTATCTGAAATACCTAAAGCTAAAGGACTTCCTTTGCGTGAACCAGCAAGTAAGTTTAAATTTTTGAAAATTATCGCAATTGCAAATGCACCTTCAAGTTGTCTCAACATATTTTTTATAGCTGTATTAGGATTCTCTTTTTTTAGCTCAAAATCAAGCAAGTGAGCAATTACCTCGCTATCAGTTTCTGAATAAAATATGTAACCAAGCTTTGTCAGTTTTTTTTTTAAGAATGAGTAATTTTCAATAATACCGTTGTGAACTATAGAAACATTTTTAGACGAATGAGGGTGAGCATTAGTTGTTGAAGGAACTCCATGAGTTGCCCATCTTGTATGACCAATACCAATATGGCCATTGATAGAATTTTTATTTAGTTTTTTTTTTAATTTTTCAAGTTTACCCTTCGCTCTGAATGTATGAATATTTTTACTATTATCTAAAATCGATATACCAGAGGAATCGTACCCCCTATATTCTAGTTTAGATAGACCGTCTAAAATTGATTTTACTACAAGACTATTTGAAAAAACTCCAAAAATTCCACACATTATTTTTTATTACTTTTTTTAATTAATTCTGATTTTCTGTAAACTGTTGTTCCTTCAGGAATATTTTTATCAATGACAGTACCGGCCCCAATGATTGAATTTTTTAAAATTTTTATTGGGGCGATGAGCGAAGTATTTGAACCAATAAAACAATTTTCACCAATAAAGGTTTTATTTTTTTTCAAACCATCATAATTACATGTAATCATTCCTGCACCAATATTAGAATTTTTTTCAATACTTGCGTCACCAATATATGACAAATGAGAGACTTTAACATTTGTTTTAATATTAGATTTTTTAATTTCTACAAAGTTTCCAATTTTTGCTTCTTTGTCAATTTTTGTCTTGTCCCTTAACCTAGCAAATGGACCAATTGAAGCTCTATCCTCAATAATAGTATTTTCAATATGACAAAAACCTTTAATCTCAACATTGTTTCCAATCTTAACATTAGAACCAAAATAAACATTGGGATGAATGATAACGTCTTTTCCTATTTTTGTATCAGTACTAAAAAAAACTGAATTTGGATCTATCAAAGAAACCCCTTGTTTTAAAAATTTTTTTCTAAAAATTTTTTGAAACTCATTTTCTACAATTGCTTGATCGCTTTTATCATTAACGCCTAAAAATTCATGATAAGGAAATTCTAAATGTGAAACTTTGTAATTTTCATTATTGAGAATTTCAACAATATCAGTTAGATAGAATTCTTTCTTACTATTTTTATTTTTTATTTCTTTAAGTTTTTCAATCAAATGTTTTGTTTTGACTAGCATTATCCCGGTATTACATAAATTTTCATAATGTTGATTATTTTTTAATTCTGATTTTTCAATAATTTTTTCTAAACGACTTTTTTTTGTTAACAAACGTCCATATGAATGATTTTTATTAGGGGGAGTCATAGATAAGACGCATAAATCTGAATTTGTTTTTTTAAAATTCTCTAAAGATTTACTAAGAGATTTATATGAAATAAGAGGAGTATCTCCATATAAAATCAATGAAACTTTAGAACTAGCAATTGGTTTTTCAAGGATAGCAGATCTTACTGCATCAGCAGTTCCCAGTTGTTGTTCTTGAACAACGAATTTAACATTATTGTATTTTTTTTTTATGTCATCTTTATAAGTATCTAATTCCTTAGAAATAACCATAGAAATAGTTTTAGGTTTGAGAAGTTTGCTCACATTTAAAACATGAAAAATCATAGGTAGATTTCCAACTTTATGGAAAACTTTAGGAATATTTGAATTCATCCTTGTACCTTTTCCAGCTGCTAATATTATTATCGAAAATGACATTATATAAAAATTGATCTAATATTAAAAACCATACTAACTTTTCTAACAGAGATTTATTGAATAATGAATAAAAATTTTAAATGTGTTGTTTTTGATTTAGATGGAACATTGATTGATAGTGGGCCAGATCTAGTTGATTCGTTAAATTTTGTTTTAAAAAAAAATAATCTTAATGGAATAGATAAAAAGGTAATTGGAAACTTGGTTGGGGGTGGAGCAGAAGCGATGATAAGGAGAGGATATGATTTTTTAAAAGAAAAACTTGAAGAAAATATTATTCCTGAATTAGTAAAAATTTTTATAGAACATTATGAGTTAAATTGCACTAATAAGACAAAACTTTACCCAAATATTATGGAAATTCTTATTTTCCTAAAAAAAAAAAAAATTAAAGTTTGCATATGTACTAATAAAAAACAGTTTTTAGCAGATAGAATTATTAAAAATTTAGGATTGAATAAATATTTTGATTTGATCATCGGATCAAAAGATACAAACAAACTAAAACCTGACCCTTCTATGCTTCAAGAATGTATTGATGGTTTAAATGTAAAATGCAATGAAACAATATTTGTTGGTGATAGTATAAATGATATTATACCAGCGAGGAAGCTTGGAGTATTCTCATTTTTTGTTGAATATTGTTATGGAAAAGTGGAAAAGTTTACAGAACCAAATGTTAAAGTTTCAGATATTATAGAATTAAAAAATTATTTTTAAATTTTTATTCTTTCTGTAAAAAATTGATTAATTTCATTGAGAACTTGATAAATTGTCAAGATAGCAACTAGCAATGCTAAAAAAGCTATTAGATACATCAACTTATGAAACTTGGGGTCCATTTTATAATTATATTAAAAAAAAAGAGTCAGTTCTAATATTCATTAATTTAATAAAGTAAATTTTTATAATAAATTTGATCAATATATATTTTTGAATTAGTTTAATTTTAATATTAAATTTTACAGGAGAAATTATGAAAATTTTTACAATGTTAATGTCTTTAATAGTATTTTTAATCAGTACAAGTTACGCAATAGCCAATACAAAAAAGCAAGCCACTCTAAAAAAATTTGAATCTTATGGCTGTAAATTAATCCAAGACCCACAAGGACGATCTGCATATCAATGTAAATTTGAATGGCTTGATTCTGATGCAGCTAAATCATTAATTAAGTATTACTCTCAAATAGTTCAGAAGTAATTCAGTAAAAAAACTAAAATGCAAAAGAGCAAAGTGTTAAATAATTAAAATTAAATTATAAGCCCTGAATTCAGGGCTTTAAAGTTTTCATATTTTTTCATATATTATGAAAAATGAAAAATATTTTAAGAGAATCTGCATATTCAATTAATAAGGCAGTAAAATTACTTAGTGAAGGTAAATTAGTTTCACTTAAAACTGAAACTGTATACGGTCTTGCGTGTGATCCAAGTTCAATAAAATCAATTAAAAAATTGTATGATTTAAAAAAAAGACAAGTCAACAATCCCCTCATAATTCATGTTTCATCAATGCAAATGTTAAATTCAATTTGTAAAACAGACGAAATTACAAAAAAAATAATCGATCATTACTGGCCCGGTCCTCTAACCGTAATACTCCCAAGAAAAAATAATAAAACCATTCTCGATTTTGCTGTTTCAGGATTAACAACAATTGCAGTGAGAATGCCAAAATCAGAAGTGTTTTTGAATGTTTTAAAAAAGTTTGGGAAACCAATTGCTGCACCTAGTGCAAATGAAAGTGGTTATATTTCCTCCACAAAAGCTAGTCATGTTTTAGATTCATTTAAAGAAAAGATTGATCTGATTGTTGATTCTGGCCAATCTGATTATGGTTTAGAGTCAACAATAATTGATTTATGCTCTAAAAAAATAATGTTGCGAAGGCCTGGGGTAATTGATGTTAAATCAATGGAGGTTGTTATTGGTAAAAAAATTTATGAACCCAAAACTAATTCTTTAAACCCTAATTCACCAGGCCAGTTTTTTAAGCATTATTCACCAAAAACACCTTTGAAACTTAATGTTAAATCTCCAAAAGCTGGCGATGCATTTTTAGGGTTTGGTAACCTTAAATTTTTGCACAAACCATCTCTTAATTTATCAAAAAAAGGTGACTTAAAAGAAGCAGCATTTAATTTATTTAATTTTTTAAGAAAACTAGATAAATTAAATAAGAATAAAATTTCTATTTATCCAATTCCAAAGAAAGGTATTGGTAAAGCAATTAATGAAAGATTACAAAGGGCAGAATGTAAATGAGAAGTTTTTATAAAGACCTTCTAAAAATGCTGAAAAAAAATGAGTATTCTACTGATCAGAATATTATTGAGAACCATTGTATAGATTGGAGAGGAAAATACAAAGGTTCCTCGGATATAATTTTTTTTCCAAAGTCAGTTTCTTCAATAATTAAAATAGTTAAATTTTGCTTTAAAAAAAATATTCCAATTGTTCCTCAAGGCGGAAACACAAGTCTTGTTGGGGGAGCAGTACCTCGGTTGAATAAAGGAGAAATAATTATAAATCTTTGTAAATTAAATAAAATAAGAGAGATAGATACAGTTAGCAATACAATAACTCTTGAAAGTGGATGTATTTTAGAAAATGTTAATCAAAAATTAGATAATTATAACCTTCAAATGCCAATCTCACTTGGATCAAAAGGAAGCTGCCAAATCGGCGGAAATATTGCCACAAATGCAGGAGGTTTAAACGTTATTAAATTTGGTTCTATAAGAAGTAATATTTTAGGTATTGAAGCAATCCTCCCAAATGGTGAATTTTATGATGACTTAAAAACTGTAAAAAAAAATAATACTGGTCTGGATTTAAAACAACTTTTTATCGGATCCGAAGGGACACTCGGCATAATCACAGCAGCAACTATGCAGATTCATAAAAAAACCAATGATAGAGTTGTAATAATAGTTTGTCTAAATAAATTTAATCAAGTTTTAAAAGCATACCAAAATTTTATTTCAACTTTTGGAGAGTTTATTACAGCATTTGAATTAATGAATAAATTTTCTGTGGATTTGACTGAAAAGTTTCATGGAGAAAAAAAGTTACCTTTTAAAGGAAGTTATTATTGCCTTATCGAGTTAACAAATTTCATTGAAATTGAAAACTTCAATAATTTTGTTTATTCAAAGTTTGAAAAATCAAACATGTACAAAATGAATCTAATCATAGCTAAATCAGAATATGAAAATAAAGGTTTTTGGCAAATTAGAGAGGAAATACCGTTGGCAGAAAAATTATTAAAGAATGTTATTCAACATGACGTTTCTCTCCCTCTAAATAATATTGAAAAATTTATAAATGAAAGTTCAGAATCTTTAAAAAAATATAATCCAAATATTTCAATAATTAATTTTGGACACTTAGGGGATAATAATCTTCACTTTAATGTATGTATTAATAGGGATTTAAACAATAAAGAGCATGAAAATTTCAAAAAAAATGTTAATAAAATTATTTTTTCATTTGTAAATAAATTTAACGGTTCAATAAGTGCTGAACATGGAATTGGACAGCTCAGAAAAAATGAACTAAAAAAATATAAAAGTTATGAAGAGATTAAAAGAATGGCAAAAATCAAAAAAATTTTTGATCCAACAAATATTATGAATCCTGGAAAGATACTTTAATCTAAAAAGGGTTCATAAATTTTATTTGCCTGTCTACAAACTTTTAACAGCTGAATATTTATTCTTAGTAGTCCGATAAGATAAAGAATAAAGTACTTAATATATAAATTTTTTATTTTGTTATTTCTAGCAAATCTCCATGCTCTAGCTGTTAATCTTCTTTGTGCATATAATCTAATTCTCACTGGTAAATCACAATTTTCTTTTATAAATAACTCTAGAGCTTTTGAAACTCTAAATATTTGATTATTTTTTTTTTCGGATATCTGACCCGGCGCACTGAATGGTAATATTGCAATAGGATAATTTATTTTTATAAAAGAACCAATTTTTGAAAGCTTAAGTGTTAATGAATATTCTTGACTAAATTTAATTCTTTCATCACATCCACCAACACTTTTACAAATATCTGTTTTTGCTAAAAACTGACTAGGGTTAAACATTGAGTTTCTCATTGCAAGCATTATTGGTTTACGAATTAATTCAATATCATAGTTTTCAATTTTTTCATTTAAATCTACATTTTCTATGTTATTTACCTTTCTTTGGAGTCCATAAGCAAGAACACAACTGGAGTTTTTTTCCAAAATTTCCATAAGTATTTTTGTGGAGTCTCTTAGAATCAAATCATCAGCGTCTAAAAATTTTATATATTTCATTTTTGCTTTTTTTATACCCTGATTTGTGGCATTAGCAGAGCCTCTATTTTTTTGTCTGAGAATAAAACAATTTTTTAAACCTTTTGTTTCTTTTCTAAGAACTTTGTATGACTGATCAGTGGAACCGTCATCAATAAATATATATTCTTTTTTAAAAGATCCATTTTGACTTTTAAGAGAATTAATAACTGGTTTTAAAAATTTAGATTTATTAAAAACTGGTATTACATATGAAACTGAAGACATATTTAATTTTCAAAACTTAACAAATTTTTCTCAAGTAACATATCACCAAAAGCTGACGCATTAGTTTTTTCTAACCTCTTTTGTTTAATAATTCCGACTCCATTACAAATCCATTCACTATTTGTAATTTCAACGTTTATTGGACCAGATCTAGTATCACCAATAAAACTTGTTTTGCCATTACCTTTTATCATTATGCAAAATTTATAATTTTGACCATTAAGCTTTAAATTATCAAATCTTTTGACAATTTTATAGGTCATATCAAATTGAGACCTTGGTTTAACATTAAGAAGTGGAGGTTGAAAACCTTTAAGGAGAAACAATTGTTCTCGAATAATCCACTCATTTTTTTTGAAATTTAAATCTGGATATATAATTTTTTTTATTGGCTCAACCATTCCCTCGCTAAAAGCTAAAATAACTGATGACCTCGTAATCTGTTTTGTTTTTTTATTTATTTCGTAAGTATAGTAACTTCCATCTGAGTGCAATTTTGAAACTTGAATAATATTATTTTTTTTTTCAGTACTTACATTAGTTACCATTAATCTTTTTTCATATTCTTTACCAGTATATGATGAAGCAATTTTTATAGAATATAACCATTTATTTCCAACGGAAAATGGAAAATAATCATTATTATCGACTTCACACGACGATATAACAAGTAAAACAATAAAAAAATTTAATAAGTTTATTTTCATAAAGTGGTGCCCAGGGGAGGAATTGAACCACCGACACAGCGATTTTCAGTCGCTTGCTCTACCAACTGAGCTACCTGGGCATTTGTTTCATAATACGTATTACAATAGGTTTAACAAAATTTCAATTTTTAAATCCTATACCTTTTAACATTTGATAAAGATCACTCAATGAAAGTCCAACTACGTTTGTATAAGAACCTTTTATTTTTTTCACAAATTTAGAAGCTAATCCCTGAATAGCATAACCTCCAGCTTTTCCTAAACCTTCTTCAATTAGCATTGTATCATTAAGTTCCTTATTGGATATATTATTGAAAAAAACTTCAGTTTTTACCAATTTTTTTGAAATTCTTCCATTTGAACTAATTATCGTAATGCCTCCGTAAACAAAATGCTTTCTACCTGAAAGTTTGGAGAGATATTTTTTAACCTGAACTTTAGAATTTGTTTTAGAAAAAACTTCCTTACATCTATAAACCTCAGTATCACCTGAAATTATATATCCATTAAACTTTTTAAGTTTTTTGGATGCTGACTGAGCCTTATAATAAGATAGTGCGACTACTAGTTTCTGAATTGAGATATCTTTTTTTTCTATTTTTCTTTCATCAAATTCAGGATCTATAGGTTGAATATTCTTGAATCCTAACTGCTTGAGCAATTGCATTCTTCTAGGTGAAGTGGATGCTAAAAATATTTTGTTCGATGGATTCAATCTTACTTATGTCGAAAAGTTATTCTACCCTTTGTAAGATCATAGGGTGTCATTTCTACTGTAACACGATCGCCAGCCAAAACTCTAATCCTAAATTTTCTCATTTTTCCAGCTGTATGGGCAATTATTTCATGGTTGTTGTCAAGAAGAACCCTAAACATAGCATTTGGAAGCAGTTCCTTAACCACACCATTAAACTCCATTAATTCTTCTTTAGCCATATCTAATTATTGTTTAACCTGCATTCTATTGATAAAGCATGAGCTTGTAAACCCTCTTCATTAGCCAGAATAACCGCATCTTTTCCAATCACGTTAATATTTTCTTTGGTACAGCTTACAATCGAGGTTCTTTTAAAAAAATCAAGAACATTCAAACCAGATGAAAATTTTGCAGTACGATCTGTAGGAAGCACGTGATTAGGTCCTGCAATATAATCTCCTATTGCTTCAGGAGTATATCTGCCTAAGAAAACTGCCCCAGCATTTTTTATAAACTTTAAAAATTTTTTGGGGTTTTGAACAGCTATTTCTAAATGCTCTGGAGCAATTTGATTACTATACTTTACACAATTTTTTAAATTGTTACATATAATAATTGCTCCATATTTATCCCAACTTTTCTTAGCAATTTCTTTTCTTTTAATTTTTTCTAAAAAGAAATTCACACTTTTTTCAACCTCTAAAGCAAATTTATGATCATCGGTAATTAAAATTGATTGAGCGAGTTCATCATGCTCAGCTTGAGATAACAAATCTATAGCAATATGGTTTGGATTATTTTTATTATCTGCAATAACTAATATTTCAGATGGACCAGCAATCATATCAATACCTACGTTACCAAAAACCTTTTTTTTAGCAGTTGCTACAAATGCATTTCCAGGTCCTACAATTTTATCGACTTTGTCAATTCTTTTGGTTCCAAATGCAAGCGCTCCAATTGCTTGAGCCCCACCAATTTTGTATATTTCTTTAATTTCAAGTAGTTTGGCACAAGCTAAAACTAAATTATTCACGTTTCCATTAACAGCTGGAACTGTCATAACTATCCTTTTCACCCCAGAAACAATTGCTGGTACTGCATTCATAATTAAGGATGATGGATACGCTGCTTTTCCTCCTGGAACATAAAGGCAAACAGAATTAATTGGGTTCCATACTCCACCTAATAAAATTCCATGTTTGTCTTTATACATATCATTCTTAGGCAATTGTTTTCTGTGATAGGATTTAACTCGTTTAATTGAATGCTTTAGAGATTTTATTACTTTTTTATCTATTTTTAGAAATGCTGAATTAATTTCAGATTCCTTAACAATCAATTCATCAAATGATTTTACTTTGTTGTTATCTAATTTATTTGTATATTCAATTAAAGACTTATCAGATTTCCTCTTAACATTTTTTAAAATCTCATCGACAATATCTTCTACGCTTGAATCAATAGACTCTCTTTTTTCTAACAACCTTTCAAATTTTCTTGAAAAATTATTTTCATTTTCAAATAAAAATCTAACCATGAATTATTTTTTTAAATTTTTCTAATATTGAAGTTATATTATCGTTCATTAGCTTGTAAGCAATTTTATTAATAATTAATTTTGATGTTATCTTTAATAGTACGTCTGTTTCTTTTAAATTGTTCTCTTTAATAGTTTTTCCGGTTGATACAAGATCAACAATTGTAGAGCAAATACCTAATTTAGGAGCCAACTCAATTGCTCCATTTAATTTAATGCATTCAGCTCTAATTCCTCTTTTAGCAAAATAATTTGTAACAGTATTTTTATATTTTGTAGCTACTAAAATATGACCTTGTTTTTCAAAAGCATCGGATGTTGATTTATTTTTTTTAGCAACTGATAGCCTGCATTTTCCAATTTTTAAATCCAAGACCTTGTATATTTCTTCATAATTAAATTCATTTAAAACATCATCACCCGCTATTCCAATTTGTGCGGCACCAATTGCTACAAAGGTTGCGACATCAAAAGATCTTACCCTAATTATATTTAGGAATTTAAGGTTGGTATCAAACATCAATTTTCTAGAGTCTGGTTGAAAAAATTCATCCTCTGGTATAATTCCGGTTTTTTTAAGTATAGGATTTAATTCTTTTAAAATTCTACCTTTTGGAACCGCCATAATGATTTTTTTCATCAGCTTACTCTCCTGATATTAACTCCACATTTTTTTAATTTTTCTTCCAGATTTTCATAGCCCCTGTCTAAATGATAAACTCTGTTGACTGTTGTGATCCCATTAGCCATTAATCCAGCAATAATTAATGATGAAGATGCTCTTAAATCAGTAGCCATAACTTCTGCTCCCAACAATTTCTTTACTCCCAAGATTTCTATTTTTGAACCCTTAAGTTTTATATTAGCTCCCATTCTTTTTAGCTCACTTATATGCATAAATCTATTTTCAAATATATTTTCTTTAAGCTCTGATTTTCCATCAGATTTTAATAGTGAGGCAGTAAGTTGTGCCTGTAGATCTGTGGGAAACCCTGGATACTCTTTTGTAGATATTTTTATAGATTTAAACTTTTTTTTAATTTTTTTAACCTTAAGTTTTTCTCCCTTTGATTGCTTAATTAAAGATAAAGACTTTAAAGGTGAGAAAATTTTAATCAAATGGTTACAAACATCATCATTCAGATTCTCTAACGTAATATTACCTGAACAGCCCATCACACATAAAGCAAAAGTACCTGCCTCAATTCTATCTGGCATAACCTTATGTTCACATCCAAAAAGTTTTTGAGTTCCAAAAACTTTTATTTTTTGAGTACCATGTCCGGTTATTTTAGCACCCATTTTTATTAAAAAATTTGCCAAGTCAACTATTTCAGGTTCTCTGGCAGCATTTTTTATCAAGGTTGTACCTTCAGCTAAAGTTGCGGCCATCATAAGATTTTCGGTTGCCCCGACAGAAATTTTTTTTAAATTTATATTTGTTCCCTTTAGTTTTCCATCAACGTTTGCTTTAATATAACCATCTTGAATCGTAATCTTCGCACCCATACTTTTTAATCCATCTATATGCAAGTCAACTGGTCTTGTTCCTATAGCGCACCCCCCAGGAAGTGAAACTTCTGCATAACCATATTTTGCTAATAAAGGACCTAAAATAAGAAAAGATGCCCTCATTTTTCTTACTAAATCATAAGAAACATTAAAGCTTTTTGGCACAGAGGTTCTAATTTCACAGATATCTTTTTTTAATGATATATTGGAATTTAATGATTTTAAAATTTTAATCATTAAAAAAACATCAGATAATCTGGGGACATTCTTTAACTTTTTTTTTTTTATCTGATAACAGTGTAGCAGCGAGTATTGGTAGACATGAGTTTTTAGATCCACTAATCTTAACCTCTCCTTCAATTTTTTTTTGTCCACTGATCTGAATTTTATCCATTTTAGAGTTTTGGTAGAGTAACGTCTTTCTGAAACATATATTTTCCCTTTCTGTCAGAATAAGACAAGCGGCAAGTCTCATCTCCTTTAAGAAATAAAAATTGTGCTGCCCCCTCATTAGCATAAATCTTTGCAGGGAGTGGTGTGGTATTGGAGAACTCAAGTGTTACATGACCTTCCCATTCAGGTTCAAGTGGGGTTACATTTACGATAATTCCACACCGTGCGTAAGTTGATTTACCAACACAAATTACAAGTGTTTCTTTAGGAATTTTAAAGTATTCAACTGTTCTCGCCAGCGCAAAACTATTGGGCGGAATTATGCAAGAGTCAACCTCTCTATCCACAAAACTTGTTTCTGAAAATTTTTTTGGGTCTACAGTAGCAGAGTTTACGTTAGTAAAAATTTTAAACTGCTTAGAAACACGGGCATCGTAGCCGTAAGAGGATAATCCATACGATAGTACATTTTTTTTTACAAGTTTTTCAACAAATGGATCAATCATTCCGTGATTTTTTGCCATTTTTTTTATCCAGAAATCAGGCATTATTCCCATTTTTTTTTTCCTTTCTTCTAATTATATTCTGTTTAAGCGCCTT
>MDTA01179412.1_pt1 | contig 13679 bp, 18 predicted proteins | sample 811151 | NCBI WGS metagenome assembly MDTA01 (sample SAMN05326648, study PRJNA326480) | marine metagenome | isolation source: seawater | place: Indian Ocean: South | collected 2010 | reverse complement strand
TCTTCTTAATAGATTAGAAAATAGGCCAAAAATAATTCTTAAATTAGCAGTGACTTTAGATGATTATATAACCCTAAAAAAGGGTACAAGAACAAAAATAACTAATTCAATAACAGATACATATTCAGACATATTGCGATCTGAGGTTGATGCGATTTTAGTTGGGTCTAATACCGTAAAAATAGACAATTGTATTTTAAAATGTAAAATGCCTAGTTTAATAAAAAAATCTCCAATTCGTGTTGTTCTTAACAAGAAATTAGACTTAAATACAAATGCAAAAATTTTTAATAATTGTAAAAAATTTAGAACAATTATTTTTACAAATAATTCAAGTAAAAAACTGATGTCAAAATTTAAAAAAAAGAATGTTGAAGTTATTTGTCTTACAAAAAAAAATTACAATCTGCAAAATATTTTGAAAAAATTGGCTAATATTGGTGTTTCAAACTTACTCGTTGAAGGTGGTGCTAAAGTTTTTAATTCTTTTTTTAAAGAAAATCTTTTTGACAATATCTATATCTTTAGAAGTAGTTTTTTTTCAGGAATTAAAGAAAATAAATTTTTGGAGGGTAAAATAAATATGTGTAAATCTAAAACATTTAAAATGTTTGTTAAAAAATTTGGTGATGATTCACTGGAAATATATAAAAATAATTATGTATGAAAGTTTTTAGATTATGTTTTCTGGAATAATAATGAACATTGGAAAAATTGTTGCCTATGATAATCTCAAAAGTACTTTATCTATAGAATCTTCAATAAAGAATGTTAGTCTTGGGGATTCAATTTGTTGTTCTGGTGTTTGTTTAACAATAATGAATATTAAAAAAAAAATAATTGAATTTAATATTTCTTCTGAAACTAAGCAAAAAACAAACCTAATGAATTTGAATATTGGAGATTTAATAAATTTGGAAAAATCTTTAAAAGTTGGTGATGAAATAAATGGTCATTTTGTTTTTGGTCATGTCGATGGATTATCTAGGATAGAAAAAATAAAGCATTTAAAAGATTCAAAAGTTTTAGAGTTTTATGCTGACAAAAATATCATGAAATTTTTGTCACCAAAATGTTCAATTGCGGTTGATGGTATTTCTTTAACAGTAAATAATTTATCAAAAAATGGATTTAGTGTTAGCATAATTCCTTTTACATGGCAAAACACCTCTTTGAAAAACATAGAAGAAGGAAATCTCGTTAACACAGAGGTTGATATGCTTGCTAGATATGTTTTTAAGGCTTTAAAGAAATGAAAAGTTTTCTTTCTCCTATTTCAGAAATAATTTCAGATCTTTCTAAAGGAAAGATGGTTGTAATTGTTGATGATGAAAATAGAGAAAATGAAGGAGATCTAATTTTTTGCGGGTCTTTTGTTTCATCTGAAAAAATAAATTTTATGGCAAAATATGCTAGAGGATTAATCTGTCTGGCTCTTGATAAAAGAAAATTTAAAAAATTAAAGCTTAAATTGATGACTGATTCAAATCAAAGTAAACATAGAACTGCATTTACTGTTTCTATAGAGGCTAAAAAAGGTGTTACAACTGGCATTAGTGCTAAGGATAGAGCACACACAATCAAGGTAGCAGTCTCTCCTAAATCTAAGCCAGGTGATCTCGTAAGTCCAGGTCATATTTTTCCTTTGTTAGCAAGCGATGGAGGGGTTTTAGTTCGGGCAGGTCACACAGAAGCGGCAGTCGATTTATCAGGTCTTGCTACGTCTAGTGAATATCCGTATGGAGTAATTTGTGAAATTATGAATGATGATGGAACTATGGCAAGATTTGACGATTTGGTAAAATTTTGTAAAAAGCATAAGCTTAAAATGTCATCAATCAAAGATTTGATAGAGTACAAACTAAAAAAAGAAAAATTAGTTAAATGTATTAGAATTGATGATTTGAAGTTGAGCGACACAAAAAAATTTAAAATGTTTATATATAAAAATATAATAGACAATACAGAACATCTTGCATTAGTTAAGGGAAAAATAAAAAAAGATGAAGATATTTTAGTAAGAATGCATAGCTTAAATATTTTTTCAGATTTACTTAATCCCAAAAACTATAATCTTGAAAAAGCAATTGACATAATTTCAAAAAATGAGAATGGTATTATAGTCATTATAAGAAACCCGAAAAAAGAATTATTGCTAAAAGATAATAAAAAAGAAAATTTTGATAAAAAAATTTTAAAAGAATATGGAATAGGTGCACAGATTTTAACAGATTTAGGGGTAAAAAAAATTAAACTTTTAACAAGTTCCTCTAAAAATATTGTTGGTATAGATGGTTTTGGGTTAGAGATAAATGGAACAAAAAAATTATCTTAAAAAAATTTTAATTATTTCTTCTAATTTTTATCCAGAAATTTCTGAGAACCTTATCAAAGGTGCCACAAAACTTTTAGATTCTAAAAAAATTATGTATGATATTTTAAGTGTTCCCGGTTCAATGGAAATACCCCTTTTCTTAAAAAAGAAAAAAAAAGATTTTAGTGGATATATTATTCTAGGTTGCATTATTAAGGGTGAAACCGACCATTATGAAGTTGTAAAAAATATAACGCTGTCAAAAATTTATGAGTTTTCTTATGCAAATAATTTTCCAGTTTCCAATGCTCTACTTACTGTTGAGAATTACTCTCAAGCTCTAGAAAGGTCAAGGATAGATAAAAAAAATCTAGGGGAGAATGCAGCAAAAGTCTGCCTTGAATTGATCGATAAAATAAATGAAGAATAATTCATTATCAAAATCTTTTACTCGATATGCCGCAATTCAAGCATTATATAACTTTAATTTTTCTGAAAACCTAGATGATATAAAAAAATACTTAACAGCAGAGAAAGTTTTTTTTATTGATTCAAACTTAGAGGTAAATTTTAAAAAAACAAAAATGAATAAAAATTTTTTTTTAAAAATTTTAGATTTTTTTTGTAAGGAAAAAGATAAGATTGATGAATTTATAAATTTAAATCTCTCAAAGGGATGGAGTCTTGAAAGACTTCCAAAAGTACAACTTGCTATTTTAAGAGTAGCTATAACTGAGATGATGATTTATCCTAAAACTTCAGTAGGAATAATAATTAGTGAGTATATCATGTTTACTGAATCTTTTTACACTAAAAAAGAATGTTCTTTCACCAACGCAATACTTGAAAAAATTTATAAAAAACTTAATGCTTCGATATAAAATAATCTATGAATGAAGAACAAAAAATAATCAGAACTTTTTTTAAGCCATTAGCTGACAATAAAGAATCTTTAGAACTTAAAAATGATGCTGCTTTTTTGTTTAAAAAAAAAAAAATGATTATAACAACTGATATGTTAGTTGAAGATATACACTTTGACAAAAGATATGATCCCGAAATTTTAGCAAGAAAGCTTTTGAGAGTGAATTTATCAGATTTAGCAGCGATGGGTGCTTCACCGTATGGCTATACATTAAATGTAGCTATACCAAAAAAAAAAAGATTAAACTGGCTTAAAAAATTTGCCAATGGACTTGCATTAGATAACAAGAATTTTCGTATAAAATTATTTGGTGGTGATTTAAGTTTGTCATCTAAGATTTTTTTATCAGCCACATTCTTAGGTGTTGTTGAGAAAAACTTTCATAAAAAATCAAAAGCATTTGAGGACTCTGAGATTTATGTTGGTGGAAGTCTAGGTGACGCTGCAATTGGACTAAATATTTTAAATAAAAAAATGAGTTTTACCGAAAACAAGTATTTTTTAGATAAACTTTTTCTCCCAGAACCTCAAATTAATTTAGGAAAATCATTAAACGGAATTGCTGATTTTTGCACAGATATTTCAGATGGACTTATTAATGAACTTGAACTAATTGCAACTAATTCCAAGTTAAAAGCTAATATTTTTAAATCTGAAATTCCGGTGTCAGTTGAAACTTCGAAAATACTAAAAAAAAGTAGATTAAAAAAAAAAATTTTTGAATTAGTCCTTACTGGTGGAGAAGACTATAAACTTTTATTTTCGGTAAGAAAAAACAAAAAAAAATTTTTAAAAAAAGGGAATAAAAGCATTAAAAAAATTGGTTTTTTTTCTAGAGGAAAGGGAGTTGAAGTTTATGATATGAGTAAAAAAAAAATAAATTTTAAAAAAAAAGGCTTTTGTCATTTTTAATAATTTGATATTGATGTGAAATAGTAAAATATAAATCTTTTAAATTTAATAATATATACTCATGTCTTTAGAATTCTTTATTGTTTTTTTATGTTCTGTTTTGTCTCTAGTGTATGGTGGCTATACGATAAATAAAATCCTTCAAGCTCCAGATGGTTCAGAAAAAATGAAGGAGATTGCTCTCGCAATTCAGGAGGGTGCTCAGGCTTATTTAAACAGACAATATATAACGATCTCATTGGTTGGTATTTTGATTGCTTTATTATTATTTTATTTAATGGAAAATCATTTTGTTTCGATAGGTTTTGTCATTGGCGCTTTCTTATCAGGTTTAGCAGGTTATATTGGAATGTTTGTTTCAGTTCGCGCTAATGTAAGAACCACTCAAGCTGCAACTGAAAGCATTCATAAGGCTTTAGATATATCTTTTAAATCCGGTGCTATAACTGGTTTTTTAGTGGTTGGTTTGGGATTATTAGGTATGATTAGTTACTACTGGTATTTAAATTTTCAGTTAGGTGAAACGAATGGAAGAAAAATCATTGAGGCAATGGTTGCTTTAAGCTTTGGTGCGTCATTAATTTCTATATTTGCAAGGTTAGGTGGTGGGATTTTTACCAAGGGAGCTGATGTTGGTGCCGACTTAGTTGGAAAAATTGAAGCGGGTATTCCTGAAGACGATCCTAGAAATCCTGCCGTTATAGCTGATAATGTTGGAGATAATGTTGGAGATTGCGCTGGTATGGCTGCAGACCTGTTTGAAACGTATGCAGTGACTATTGTTGGTACAATGGTTCTTGGATTGATACTCTTCCAAGGCGTTGATCAAAAAGTCTTTATGATGTATCCACTTCTTATAGCTGGTGTTTGCATAATTTCTTCATTGATTGGATCTTTCTATGTCAAGTTAGGGGAGTCACAAAACATCATGGGTGCTTTATATAAAGGACTTATAATTACTGCTTTGGCTTCAGTAGTTTTTATATATTTTATAACTGAATTTTTTATCGGTCTAGATAAGGTTATAATAAATAACGATTTTTTTATTGAGTCTTTTTCAGGTATTGATTTATTTTACTGTGCTCTTGTTGGTTTGACTGTAACTGGACTTATTGTCTGGATAACCGAGTATTATACAAGTACAGAATTTTCCCCGGTAAAGTCTGTGGCTAATTCCTCTCAATCTGGACATGCGACTAATATCATACAAGGACTTGCTGTTTCAATGCAATCAACTGCTCTTCCAACTCTTGTAATCATTTTAGGAATTGTCTTTTCTTACAAATTTGCTGGACTTTACGGAATTTCAATTGCCGCAACTACCATGCTTGCTCTGGCTGGAATGATCGTAGCACTTGATGCCTACGGGCCAGTTACAGATAATGCTGGTGGAATTGCAGAGATGTCAAATTTACCTGAAAATGTAAGAAAAATTACTGATGCATTAGATGCAGTTGGTAATACTACAAAGGCTGTGACAAAAGGATATGCAATTGGTTCAGCAGGATTAGCGTCACTGGTATTGTTTGGAGCTTACACACAAGACTTAAAATATTATTTCCCTAATTTAGATATTGAATTTAAATTAAGCGATCCGTATGTCGTGATAGGTTTGTTGATTGGTGGGATGTTGCCTTATCTATTTGGGTCTATGGGTATGACTGCTGTCGGGAAAACAGCAACGAAGATCGTTAATGAAGTTCGAAGACAGTTTAAAGAAAATAAAGGTATAATGACAGGAAGATCTAAACCTGAATATGGAAAGGCTGTTGATATTCTCACTAAAGCTGCCATCATTGAAATGATAATACCTTCATTGCTCCCTGTTTTAGCTCCTTTTATTACTTATTTTGTGATATATTTTATCTCAGGAAATGAGGCCTCTGCCTTTACTGCTTTAGGAGCAATGTTACTTGGTACCATTGTAACCGGTCTTTTTGTTGCTATTTCTATGACTTCTGGAGGTGGCGCATGGGATAACGCCAAAAAATATATAGAGGATGGGAATTTTGGAGGTAAAAATTCAGACGCCCACAGGGCTGCTATAACTGGTGATACAGTTGGAGATCCCTATAAGGACACAGCAGGGCCAGCTATAAACCCTATGATTAAGATTATTAATATTGTTTCTATTTTACTTTTATCTATGCTGGCCTAGTCGTCAGCTTTGCCACTTCCAATTATTACGCCTTTTCCACCACCCATTGGAACACCAAAGTTTCTAAGAAGTGATTGAAAAAATGTTTCCTTTTGCCCCGAACTTTTTGTTTCAAGACTTGACATTGCAACATTCATGGTCTGTTTTTCATCGTAAATAAAAATTTTCCTCAGTTTATTGCTTTTGTCAAAATTAAGCTCTAACACATATTGCTCATGAACTGATGGATCTAAAAAAGCAACTTTTGAATTTACAGTTCCAACATAATAATATGAATTATCACCTAAAGCCCCGGAAAAGGTTGGTTGGCCAAGAATTTTTGATACAGTTTCTTTATTATCCTTTCCGATTTGTAATAATGAAACAAGCTGGGCCTCAGGTAAATTACCGTGTATCTCCTTCTGACTTATACAAGAAGAAAGACAAAAGCAAAAAAAAGATGAAAAAAAAATAAAATTAACTAATTTAAACATAATGAATTCACATATTAAGAATATTTATAAGAAAATAGTAGAACAATCAAAAAAAAAATTTTTTTTTGATGTTTTTTTTGTTCCTAAGAAACTTGAAGCTAAGATAGAAATTTTTCAGCTTAACTTGATAATAGTATTATGGTATATGAAAAAAAAAGAATTCAAACAATCAGAAATAACCTTGTTAATTAATATTTTCTTAAAAGATTTAGAATTGCTTTTTTTTGAGAGTGGTGAAGGTGAGTCAAGAATCCCAAAAAAAATGAGGAAAATGACTGAAAATTTTTATGGAAGGTTGATTAGTTATTCCAAACAATTTGACATGATATTTAATAAAAATAAATCTGAGGTTATAGATAAACTTAAGATCAACTTCAACGAGGAAAAAATCAAATATGAAAAAATTTCAAAATATCTTGAATTTAATTTAAAACATTTGTCTAAGATTGAAAAAAAAGATTTTGAAAAACTAACATTTTACGAAGTCTCAAAATGATAAAATAAAAAAAACATTGTCATATGATAATTTTTTTTGTAAACATTCAGCTTTACGAGATATTTTATGGCAGTTCCAAAAAGAAAAACCACCCCCTCAAAAAGAAACATGAGAAGATCACATGATAGTCTTAATGTAAGTAATAGTGTTGAATGCCCAAATTGTGGTGAGTTAAAGCTAAGTCATCACGTATGTCAGTCCTGTGGTTATTACAATAAAAAATTGATAATTAGATCTAAAGATGCTGATTCTGATGAAGATTCAGATTCTAATGACTAATATCCGGAGAAAAATTTGAAAAAGATAGTTCTTGCCATTGATGTTATGGGAGGTGACTTTGGTCCTAAAACTACTATCGAAGGTATTGCAATGGCATCAAAAATTCATCCTAATGTAAAATTTAAATTATTTGGAGATAAAAAAAAATCAAATGATGATTTAGTTAGAAATGCACAATTAAATAATTTTGAATTTATTCATACTACCGAAAGTATTAAATCAGACGATGAACCTGTGAATGCCTTGAGAAAATTAAAAAAATCAAGCATCAGGTTAGGGGTTAATTGTCTAAAATCTCGAGAATGTGATGGTTTTGTTTCAGCTGGAAATACAGGTGCCTTAATGGCTATTTCAAAATTTGTTTTAAAAACTATAAAAGGAATTGATAGACCTGCAATTGCTGGAATACTTCCCACAATGAAAGGCCAAACTGTTGTTCTTGATCTTGGTGCTAATGTTGATTGTACAAGCGAAAATTTAGTTCAATTTGCCCTGATGGGTGATGTTTTTTCTAGAATTGTTATAGGTATAAAAAATCCAGTTTTAGGTTTGTTGAATGTTGGATCTGAACAAATTAAAGGAAACTCAATTGTAAAACAAACCTTTGAAGACTTAAAAAAGATTTCCTCAAAATTAAATTTTTATGGTTTTATCGAGGGCAATGATATTAACAAAGGAAATGTAGATGTTGTTGTTACTGATGGATTTTCCGGTAATATTGCTTTAAAAACAGCCGAGGGTGTTGCTGAACTAATTTTTACTTTTCTTAAAAATGCTTATAAAAGTTCAATAATATCAAAAATAGGATATTTTCTTTCTAAACCAGCTATAAATAGATTTAAAACCAGAATAGACCCAAGAAAATATAATGGTGCTGTTCTACTTGGCTTAAATGGGATTGTCGTTAAAAGTCATGGAGGCACGGATGCATTTGGATTTTGTAATGCTATAAGTGTAGCAGTGTCATTAATTGAGAATTCGTATATAAATGAGATTGAAAAAAAAATTAAAATTTAATTTGTGAAAGTTTATACAAAAATATCTGGTTTTGGTCATTTTCTTCCAAAAAAAATTTATTCTAATGATGATTTGAAAAAGCTAGTTGATACATCAGATGAATGGATTTACTCTAGAACCGGCATTAAGCAAAGGCATGTTGCAGAGAATGATGAGTTAACTTCTAATTTAGCAATCAACGCGGCATCAAATGCATTCGAAAATTCAAAAATTAACCCTGAATTAATCGATTGTATTATTGTAGCAACTACAACTCCAGATAATACTTTTCCATCAACAGCAACAAAAGTTCAAAATTTTTTTAAACTTAAAGATATTCCTTCATTTGATATTCAGGCAGTTTGTTCAGGCTTTATTTATGGATTACAAATTTCTGATTCATTTATAAAATCTTCTAAATATAAAAATATTTTACTTATCGGAGCCGAAACCTTATCCAAAATTGTCGATTGGAAAGATAGAAGAACATGTGTTTTGTTTGGCGATGGTGCAGGATGTATGATTTTAAGTGCAGATGAAAAAAAAAAAGGAATCTTATCAACTAAAATATATTCTGATGGAGAATGGATGGATAGTCTTTATTCTGACGGTGGACCTTCTTTAAACCAAAAAGTTGGAAAAATCAGAATGAAAGGGCAGGATATTTTTAAACAAGCTGTTACAAAGCTATCTCAAGCAACTAATAGTGCTTTAAAAGAATGCAACTTAAAAAAAGATGACATAAACTGGTTTGTACCTCACCAAGCAAATCAAAGAATAATTTTGAGCACAGCAAAAAAGTTAGGTATTAATGAAAAAAAAACCATTAGTACAGTTGAGTATCATGCAAATACATCTGCTGCATCAATCCCTTTGGCAATATCAAGTGAAATCAAATCTGGAAAAATAAAAAAAAATGATATTTTAGCATTATGTGCAATTGGTGGAGGGTTAACATGGGGGAGTTGTATTTTAAAAATTTGAATAATATAATTGGAAAATGAAAAAAAAAGCTATTACAAAAGCAGTTTTTATAAATCACTTAAATGAAACGATTGGTCTATCAAAAAGAGAATGTCAAATTTTTTTTGAAACTTTTTTAGAAGTTTTGATGAATAGTTTAAAAAAACAATGTGATGTGAAAATAGTGAATTTTGGAATTTTTAAAATAAAAAAAAAAAAAGAAAGAATTGGGAGAAACCCAAAAACAAAAGTTGAAGTTTTAATAACAAAAAGAAATGTTGTAAAATTTAAAGCTTCAGAATTTCTTTTAAATACAATCAATCAATCACAATCAAATTTAGATGAAAAGCAATGATGCTTTAAAAACTATTGGTGAAGTTTCAAGAATGGTTGAAGTTCCTATATATGTTCTTAGATTTTGGGAAAAAAAAATAAAACTTATTTCTCCAATAAAAAAAAAAAATGGAACGAGATATTATGATAAATCTCAAATAATATTAATTGAAACATTGAAAAATCTTTTGTACAAAAAAAAGTACTCAATTGAGGGTGCGAATAGACAATTATCTAAGGAAATATTGAGTGTTAATGAAAGAGAACAAATAATAAATGATTTAAAAAAAATAATTTCTGAAATTAAAAAAATAATTTAACGGGGCGTAGCGCAGTTTGGTAGCGCGTCCGTCTGGGGGACGGGAGGTCGCTGGTTCAAATCCAGTCGCCCCGACCATAAAATATGAAAAAAAAATTAAAAATTTTTTATACTACTTGCGCTAATACCCAAGATGCAAAAAAAATAGCAAACTTTTTATTAAAAGATAATGATGCCTTGTGTGTAAATTTGATAAAAAATATTGATAGCTTTTATTTGGAAAATAATAAGATTCAAAATGAAAAAGAGGTTGCGATTCTAATAAAAACTTGTGATACAAAAAATCAGATAGAAAAAAAAATTAAAAAAATTCACAAATATGATGTTCCTTTAATTATTGAAATAAAAACTGGTTTTCCCAATGCAGATTATCTAAAATGGTTTTTTTAAATCTAGATAAATTTTTAGGTATTGACAGTTTTTATTAATACGTTAATTTCATAAAAAAAAGTAAAATGAACACTTATAGTTTAAAACAAAAAGATATTAAAAAAAAGTGGTACCTTATCGATGCTAATGGGTTAGTTTTGGGAAGGTTGGCCTCAAAAATTTCTATGATCCTTAGAGGTAAACATAAAACAAATTTTACACCACACCTTGACTGTGGAGATAACGTTATAGTGGTTAATGCAAAAAAAGTACGATTAACAGGTTCTAAAGAAAAAAAAAAGATTTATTACAAGCATACTGGTTATCCTGGCGGACTTAAAGAAACTACTTTTACTGAAATAATTAATGGAAAAAACCCTACAAATGTAATAAAAAAAGCTGTTGAAAGAATGATGTCCGCCAATGCTCTATCCCAAAAACAACTTTCGAATTTAAAAATTTTTGGTGATGAAAAACATACCTTAGAAGCTCAAAAACCTGAATTAATCGATTTTGCCTCTCAAAATAGAAAGAATAAAGTTTCATAATGAGTAAAGAATCCACAGATAAAAATTTGTCGTCTGAACCTGTTTCAATTGAGTCCAAACCTAGCTTAGATAAATTAGGTAGAGCCTATGCAACGGGCAGAAGAAAAACTTCAGTCTCAAGAGTATGGATTAAATACGGAACTGGAAAAATTATTGTTAATGGTAAACCAATAAATGAGTATTTTTTAAGAAAAATTTATTCAACTATTCTTCAGGACCCTCTAAATAAAACAGAAAACTTAGATAAAGTTGAGATTTTTTCAACCGTTTCTGGGGGAGGTCTATCCGGTCAGGCAGGAGCTTTAAGGCACGGTATTAGCAGAGCTCTTGTAAATCTAGACCCAACCTTAAGAAAAAAACTTAAGCAACTAGGCTTTCTTACAAGAGACGCGAGAAAAGTTGAAAGAAAAAAATTTGGAAAACATAAAGCCAGAAGAAGTCCTCAGTTCTCAAAAAGATAATTAATGACAATAAATGTATGTATTTTTGGTGTGTCTGGTTATACGGGCTCAACACTTCTTAATTTTTTGGACAAACATAAAAATGTTAATGTAGTCGGAGTCTTTGGAAATAAAACTTTAGGAAAAAAATTAAGATTGTTATTTCCCAACCTTAATAATTTACCAAATATTAAAATTGCAGATTACGAAAAATTTGACTTTAAAAATGTTGACCTGATTTTTAGTTGTCTTCCTCATGGAAAATTCCAAAAAGAAATTTTTCCAAAACTCAATTATAAAAATGCAATTATTGATTTGTCAGGAGATTTTAGAATTGACAACCAAAAAGAATATGAAAAGTACTATGAATGTAAACATAAAAGTTTTTTACATAAAAAAAAATTTGTATATGGTCTTACAGAGATATATAGAGAAAAAATTAAGTCAGCAAAATTTGTTTCTAACCCAGGTTGCTATCCAACGTCAGTACTAATTCCTTTGATCCCACTTCTAAAAAATAATATTTTAAAAAAAAGTCATTTTATAGTTGATTCTAAATCTGGTGTTAGTGGTGCTGGTAAGGTTTTAAAAGAGCAGAACTTATTTTCGGAATTAAATAATAATTTTTTCTCGTATGGTTTAAACAACCATAAACACTATCCTGAAATTCTTCAGGAGCTAAAAAAGTATGGTTCTATAAGTTCATTTACTTTTGTACCGCATTTGCTCCCGGTTTTTAGCGGTATACAAACTAATATTTATATCAACGCAGACAAAATTAACTACAATGATGTATTTACCGTTTTAAGGGATTTTTACAAATATGAAATATTTATAAGTGTTGATAATAAAAATTTATCTAAACTTTCTGACGTACAAAATACTAATAACGTTAAAATATTTGTTAATATAGATAAATCTAGTAACACTATTATTATTATTAGCTTGCTTGATAATTTAGTTAAGGGTGCGGGGGGACAAGCAATTCAAAATATGAATTTAATGTTTGATTTTAAAGAGCATGAATCACTAAAATAAAATGACCCAGAAAACGTTTAAATATAAGAATAAATCTCCGATAATAAAAAAAAATGTTTTTATTGCTGATGGATCAAAAATTATAGGTGATGTAGAGATTGATGAGAACTCAAGTGTATGGTTCAATTGTGTGCTAAGAGGAGATGTTGATTACATAAAAATAGGGAAAAATACTAATATTCAGGACGGTACAATCATACATGTGTCCTCGTATGGCTTTTCTGCGACTGGAAGGAATGGTTCACCAACCGAAATAGGAGACAATGTTACAATTGGGCATAATGCTACTATACATGCTTGTAGAATTGGTGATAATGCATTAATTGGAATGGGTTCAATTATTTTGGATAATGCTGTTATAAATAAAATGGCTTTTATTGCGGCTGGAGCGGTTGTTACACCTGGATCTGAAGTAAAAAAAAACGAACTATGGGCGGGAAATCCAGCAAAATTTTTGAGAATGACAAATGAAAATGAAAAGAAACTTTTAATTAATACTCCAAAAGTATACGGTGAACTAAGAAAAGAATTTTTAAAAAAGAATTGAGTTTTTTTAGTTTAATTTTTATTATTGGGAATTGTTATGAAAATTTTAAAGATATTATATCTAATTCCTTTTTTATTATTAGCATCATGCGAGACAATATCGGATTGGACAGAGTCAATTATTCCTGGTGATGAAGAAGCCGTTGAGGATGGTGAAAATAATCAAGAGCTTTTAGCTGATCAAGAATTAAGAGATCCTTCCTTAGAAGAGATACTAGCTGACTCTGAAAATGAAGAAAGCTTTGAAATTGCTGATGAGCAATTGTCAGCTACTCCAGCAAAAGAGTATGATAGCGTTCTTATAGATGAAAATAAAGAAGTAGAAAGTTTGGATAATACACCAAGTCAATCCTCAGAGATTATTAATGAAGATCCTTCTGAAACTATAGACAACATTCTTGCAGAACAAAAAGCCACTGATAATCAGTCCTTTAAGGCTCCTGAAAGTCTAGTATCATCTTTAAATTTAAAAGAAAAGATTCAATATAGAGTTGCTACGATTAATTTTAGATCGGGTTCCAGTTCTGTTGATGGAAATGGACTAAGAAAGATTAAAAAGATTGTAAAAAT